>WPCI01222833.1_pt1 | contig 190822 bp, 181 predicted proteins | sample 5399871 | NCBI WGS metagenome assembly WPCI01 (sample SAMN12869469, study PRJNA574797) | sludge metagenome | isolation source: wastewater treatment of pH7 | place: China:Beijing | collected 2019-05-20
GAAAGTTAATTAAATATATCAGTAAGCCCTGCTAGTCAAGTGATTGGCTAGTAGTGAGGGTTAACTGCGGGCAATCCCTAAAGCTGATTGAACTACAACGTGGCTAGAAATGGCGAGCGTGAATGTTGCGAAAGCAGAAAAAATCAATCAGATCGTGCAAGGTTAAATCCTAAACACTAGAACAATGGGTCTTCCGCCTCGAATCATCTAAGTCAAAAGTGATAAGATGAACGTTCAACGACTATCTCGTATAACTGACGAGATTACATCACAAGCCTATGGTGATGGAAAAATCCTCTATCTTTAAAGAGATAAACATATAGTCTGCGCTCATGTGAAAACATGAGAAGTTCATAAGAGAACTGGCTAAGGAATTGCGCCCTTAGTTGAACAAGATAAATTTGATTGAATTGTATAGATTTAGTTAAGTTTATCGTATCGGAAAGTGTTTTTGACGAGTTATTAAATGCAAAAGAAGAAGTCTTTTGCATTTACCTTTTAAATAGACTAGATAGTACGTTTAGCAGTCTATAATTGTAATTTTTTGGTATAATTCTATTAAAAGGTGAAAGGAGCTTCTAACATGTGGTTCATTTCGGCAATCGCGCCTGTTCTAATAGTCGGGGGAATTGTAGTATTTGTAATAAAAAGATTGGAACATAAATATAAGCACGGCAAATTGGGTAAGAAAAAATCAAATGAGGCTCAAATTTTATTAGACAGTTTAATACCAATAGGAATGTTTATTGGTTGTATGATCGGCTTGATTTTCGGCATGTTTTTCCCGGACTTCTCCCTGCTTTCAGTTAGTTTAGGGACCGGAATAGGCTATTTATTTGGTTATTTCGCCTATAAAATTTATAGTAAGACAGCAAATAACTTTTCCTAATTCAAAAAGAATAAATAGGACAGTACATAGTCGTCATATCCAATATGTACTGTCCTTTATTTTGGCATCAACGTAATCACCTTACGTTCCACATCCTATACACCTTTTTGATTGATTTTCCTCTCCTCCCTCTTTCGTATATCCGCTTTTTTATTTTCACTAGATCTATATCCATAGTAAAGTAAAGCACATGTAATAACTGAACCTACAATGTAGCCTAAAAAACCCCCTAACCAAAACATAATGTAATTGCCTCCAATCCTTTATAAAGTAAAACTTTAATCAGATCTCACCAATCGGACGTTTACGGACAGTTGATCTCCCACCTAACTTCTTTGCTCCAATTGAAATTTTGAGGTGAGAGTTTTACTGTCCGTTAGCGCGGGATAAATTTTATGTACTATAACTCTTTACATGCTCAATCGTTTATTTCTATAAACTATACACTCTCTAAGGCTATTCATACCATTATTTCTCTTCTTACCTCAAATGACAATTTTATTATTTGTCATAAAGTTAATATTTTTCCATATTATTACTTTTACCTTTAAAAATAATATACTACATTTGAAATAAGCCGGCTAGTATATTGGCTCTTCTCCCTCTTACCTTTAGTTATGAACAAAAAAATCCCCTCGAAGCATAATCTTCGAGGGGTGAGCCTGTTTTTTTATTTACTTATATACGTACAGCTGTACCACTTACAGCAACCATTAACATTCCATCACGAACTACTTCGTAATCTACGTCAACGCCAACGATAGCGTTCGCACCTTTTTGTTTTGCAAGTTCTTTCATTTCATCCATTGCGATATCACGAGCTTCTTTTAGCTTACTTTCGTAAGAACCAGCACGACCACCGACAACATCACGAACAGAAGCGAATAAATCGCGGACAATATTTGCACCCATAATAGCTTCACCATTTACAATATCGATATACTCAATAATTTCTTTACCTTGAATTCCAGACGTTGTTGTTACAATCATGACTGACACTCTCCTAATAAGTTGTAGTTTGAATAAGCTTTCTTATGTCTTTATTATGACATGGAACAAACAACGAATCTATTGAATTACCTTACAGGAATGTGACAGTTTTGTAAGAATAAAATGCCTATTATGTTTAATAAAGCGCTTTAACATTAGGATATATAAATGATTCCCTATTTTCTTTCCAGTCGCGTTCTACTTCTTTAAAAGTTGGTCGTCCTAATTCTTCATTGTTTTCATGTTTACGAAACCATTTCTTCACATACTGATCTCCATTTTTATTTTGAACTGTACAAAGGAAACTATTACTACTATCTTTTAATATTTTTACAATCACGAATAGACACCTCTTTCCTTTTAAAATAACGTAATAGAACTTGATCTTTTACTATAAGCCCTTCCTCTCTTATAGTCATACGACTCCTCGGTCGCGCCAAAGTTGTAAGATCAAAAAATGATATTCACTTTGCTTATTTAAAGAAATCAGAGTTATAAGCATGATGCTTATCAAATATTTTATAGATTTCTAACTTATCATCTAATTTTGCATCTACTAAAATCAATATATTTCCATCGTAAATGTATTCTTCATATTTCTTAGCATGGTCTTCAGGGATTCCTAAGCCAATAAATGCTCCTATTAAACTTCCAGCTCCTCCGCCAATACCGGCTCCCCCAATAGCTGCTGCGATCGGTCCCGCTGCTACAATTGGGCCCAGTCCAGATACAGCAAGTACACCAAGACCTGTTAATAAACCACCGAGTCCGCCTGCTACTCCTCCAGCTACAAGCCCTGTCGCTGAAAAGATATCTCCTTTATGTGCAGTTTCATGATTCACTTTCTCACCTGATTTTTCTTCCAGATGTTCAATTTCCTTTTGATCTTTCGCAATAGCTGAAATGTTATCTGCCGAGTATCCTTTTTCCTTTAATTCATTAATAACGAGTGCCGCATCATCAATTGTTGGAAAAACACCTACTATTTTTCTATCCATATTCATAACTATTAACCTCCTAAAATTTTATATAACGTATCTTTATTACTCTTCGTTTTTATATACACTAATTTTTTTATTCACATAACCATTTACGAAAAATGCTAATAATAAAAGGACTACAAGAGAACTACTTAACAAGTAAATGAAATCAAATGTAATATCCGTTATCATTTTATCCATATGTAACAGTCTCCTTTTTATTTAAAGTAAAAGTATATTTTTATAGACTAAAACTTTACAATCCATCTTCGGTCAATCTCTTTATGGTATATGTATACCCTTCTTCCCCCTTTCTAAACGTAAAAAACTATAACTATATTTTTTCTTATTTATATGTTTAACTTTTTTTAAAACGGGTACGTTTATATTGTTATGCTTATTATATGGAAAGGAAAATTACGATGAACGCCATTCACTCTACTACTATTCTTTATAATGAAACACCTACAATAACGCAGATTCATCATTTTTATGCTTTAATGACAACATTTCAAACGAATGTATTTATAAGTAAACGAGGAACACTTACTTCTATTAAAAACTTAAGCACATTAGTATCATTTTTCCTTACTATAAAAAAGAGAGAGCTTGTATTATTTATATTTGAAGGAATAGATGCAAAAAGAGCTTTAAGAACACTCTTTCCTTCTTAAAGGTTTTATTATCCCCTATTCCCTCGATTGTTATTTTTCATACATAGTTTTATACTTCAAAATGATTTCCTCTATTCAAAACGAGACCCCCTAATACAATAGGGGGATTTCTAGTTTAGCCCTATGAAAACTGATATAATATATATTACGTTTTTCATTCTTTAAAATAGAAAACTTTTAATAACCTTGAAGGTAGGAATTTTTAATGAAATCGAAAGCAAAATTTAGTATTCGCTACAAAATTATGGCTGGTTATTTAGTTATCATTTTGTTTTTACTTATTTCTTTTATTATGTTAAACAATCAGATTTCCAATTTACAAAAATCTCGCAATTTTATTATTGATCACGATTTTAAAGTTCTCAATTTAACGAATCAAGTGGAGAAAGACTTGCTAACAATTGAAAATAAAGCGAAAGGCTTTATCACTTCTAATAACGCGAACTATTTGCAATCTCTTAACTCTGCCGAAAGAGATTATGAAAAACATTACCATAATCTTTTTTCTTTATTAGAAGATAATCCATCTCAGCAAGAAAAATTAAAAGAGATTAATGGAAACATTACTAATTGGATGAATAAAGAGATTCACCCGTTAATTGCAAATCATAATAGTAATAAAATACAAGAAATCGACACTACCGAAATCCAATCATTACAATCACAACTAACTGACTTCCGGAGCACTGAGGAACAACTAACGAAAAAAAGAGCTGCACAATTAGATACTGAAAATAATAAATTAGAGCGTTGGTTATACAGTTTATTGTTCTTACTATCTTGTATTTCTATTATCGTTTCACTTTATATTTCCAATTCCATTACAAAAACGATTAAAAATGTAATTCAAGCTATTAAATCCATTTCTTCTAAAGAAAAAATTACGGAAAGAATTCATGTAAATACACATGATGAAATAAAAGATCTTGCTCATACAACGAACCATCTGCTAGACGAAATATCGAAAAGAGAGTGGTTACAAACGGAGATTGCAGAATTAATTTTAATGTATCAAGGTGTATCTTCTATTGAGATGTTAGGTAACAAAATTTTGAGTGGCATTATACAAAAAACGCAGACTTCTTGCGGTGCATTCTATGTACGTGAAGAAGTTGAAGAAACTGTCTACTTTGTGAAAAAAGCTTCTTTCGCCGATCAAGGTATTGATATTGGAAAACAATCTATTAAAATGGGTGAAGGTTTCATTGGACAGTCTGCTTTAGAAAAGAAAAGTTTTATTCTTAGGGACATACCTGAAGAGTTTCGTTACGTTACTACTGGATTATTAGAAATACGCCCTAAAAATTTACTAGTCATCCCTGTCTTATTTGAGGATGAAGTGATTGCAGTAATGGAGTTAGTGAGTGTAACTGACATTTCAGATTTACATCAAGATTTAATTCACCAAACTGTTGATAATCTAGGTTTAACAATCCATAGTATTATGGGACGTATGCGAATTCAAACTCTTTTACATGAATCACAAGCAATGACAGAAGAGTTACAAGTTCAATCTGAAGAATTGCAAACGCAAGCGGAAGAACTACAAATGCAAGCCGAGGAATTAAGAACAACGAACGAACAGTTAGAGTCTAGAACGGAAGAGGCCGAGCAAAAGACAGCTGACTTACAAGTGACTAAATTAGAATTAGAAGAAAAAGCAAGCGAGTTGTTACGTAGCTCAAAATACAAATCAGAATTCCTAGCAAATATGTCACATGAATTACGTACACCACTAAATAGTATTTTACTATTATCTGAAATGTTAAAAGAAAATCATGATAATCATTTATCCGATGATGAAATTGAATTAGCAACCGTCATTCATTCATCAGGGAAAGATTTGCTTACTTTAATTAATGACATACTAGATTTATCTAAAGTAGAAGCTGGAAAACTAGATGTTATTTTTGAAGCAACAAATATAAGTGATATGGCAGCAAGTATGCATCAAAACTTCTTACATATCGCTGCACAAAAAAATGTTGAATTTACTGTTGAAGACAGTGACACGATTCCTGATCTGTTTTATACAGATGCAAAACGGATTGAACAAATTATTAAAAACTTATTATCCAATGCATTTAAATTCACGGAAAAAGGATCCGTCTCTTTACATTTCGATTCGGTAGAAACAAGCAACTTGAGTCATGATATGCAGTCTATAAGTAAAGACTGGATATCAATTTCAGTAAAAGATACTGGTATTGGTATCGCTAAAGAACAGCATCAACTTATTTTCGAAGCCTTTCAACAGGCAGATGGCGCAACGATTCGGAAGTATGGTGGTACAGGATTAGGTTTATCTATTTGTAAAGAGTTTGCTAGACTATTAGGTGGTTGGATTACGTTAGAAAGTCATGTAGGAGAAGGCAGTACTTTCACCGTATATATTCCTAACCTTCCAAACGGATTAACTGATATACAAGTATCCAATTTAGAAGTCGCAGCAACAGTAGATGAAGTTATTCCTGCTGAAGTTGTTGAGGAAACCATCGTTCTTCCAGAAACAAATAATGTCTTCCAAGAGAAAACCATTTTAATTGTCGATGATGATCATCGAAATATATTTGCATTACAAAATGCATTAAAAAAACACCATGCCAATATCATTACTGCACAAAACGGCCTAGAGTGTTTAGAAATACTAAAAAACAATACAAATATCGACCTTATTTTAATGGATATTATGATGCCAAATATGGACGGTTATGAAACGATGGAACATATCCGAATGAATTTAGGGTTACATGAAATACCTATTATTGCATTAACTGCTAAAGCAATGCCAAATGATAAGGAAAAATGTTTATCTGCTGGCGCTTCAGATTATATAAGTAAACCATTAAATTTACATCAACTCTATTCGGTAATGAGTGTATGGTTAATAAAATAAGTGAGGTTTCGTTTCAGTGGAAAATAAGTATTATAATTTTGATCCATCAGTAGATATGGATAAGCGTACGAACTTAGAAATTGACTTACTATTAGAAGCGGTATTTAAACTATCAGGATTTGATTTTCGCCAATACGCTCGCACATCTATTTATAGGCGGATTTGTAATCGAATGCAGATTTCTAATATCCCTACCATTTCAAAATTAATAGAAAAAGTAATTCACGAGGAAGGGGTTTTAGAACAGTTATTAAATGATTTCTCGATTAATGTAACTGAGATGTTCCGTAACCCTATCTTTTTTAAGGCGCTAAGAGAGCATGTTATTCCTGAATTAAGAAAGCATCCTGAAATTAGAATTTGGCACGCTGGATGCGCAACTGGTGAAGAAGTATTATCTATGTCCATCTTACTTCATGAAGAAGGATTAAGTGAAAAAGCTATTATTTACGCAACAGATATGAATACAGATGTGTTAGAAAAAGCAAAACAAGGTATTCTTCCATTAAATAAAATGCAAACTTATACGAAAAATTATTTACAAGCTGGCGGTACACAAGCATTTTCTAACTATTATTCAACGGATAGTCGTTTTGCTTATTTTAATCCTTCACTGTTACAAAACATTATTTTTGCACAACATAATTTAGTAACCGATCAATCTTTTAACGAATTTCATATTATCCTTTGCCGTAACGTTTTAATTTACTTTACAAGTAAACTTCAAAACCAAGTACAGCAACTATTTTATGAAAGTTTAAGTCACAATGGATTCCTATGTTTAGGAAATAAAGAAACTCTTCGTTTCTCGGATATCATGCCGCATTATACGCAATTTAATCCACACGAACAAATCTATCAAAAAATACAATAAAAGCGTATGAAATCCTCTATTTGGATTTCATACGCTTTTTATTTCGCATTCGCTTGTATCATGATAAGACACATATCATCTGATTGTGCTTCCTTCTGTTCTTCCTTGTAAAACCCTTCTATCTCTTCTTCTAACTCTCCCCATTTTCTTTCTGTAAAATTACGTAATTTCTCTTCAGCCTCAAACTCATCACTTGCTATTGCTTCAAGTACACCATCTGTAAACAATACGATTTGAGCATTTTTCTCAAAAGGTATAACTGTCTTTTCAACTTTTATCTCATCAAAAAATCCTACCGCACAACTCCCGCGATTTAGTTCCACTACATTTGTTTCATCAACTAAAACATATCCAGAAGGATGTCCTGCATTTACATATTCAATCGTTCTATCTTCTGTATTAACTACTAAGTATATCGCTGTAAAATAATATGGAATATTGTCATTCTCATTATGTAAAAGAGTCATATATTTATTTAAGTCTTTCATGACAAGTTCTGGATCGATTAAACATTTAATCGTTTCACGTAATACAGACGAAATGAACATGCAAACTAAGGAAGCAGATACACCATGTCCCATCACATCTAATAATATAATACCGTAGCGGTTTTCATCGATTTTATACCAGTAATACATATCTCCAGCTAGTTTAAATGAAGGTAAGTAACTTGCTTCGATTTTTATGTGTTCTTCTCTTAATGGGCTACTTAATAAGTTTCTTTGTACTTGCGTAGCTAAATCTAGTTCATTCCGAAGATTTTCTTCCTGTTCTTTATGCCAATTTAATTCCGATTTCAAGCGTAGTGCTACACGCATACGCGCTAACAATTCAACTTTATTTATTGGTTTTGTAATATAATCCATTGCACCTATATCAAGTGCTTCAGCTAATTTATTCGCATCTTCTAAAGCTGTTACAAAAATAATAGGAATATCTTTAAACTTCTCTTCTTTTTGTAATCGCCTACAAACTTCAAGTCCATCAATTTCAGGCATCATAATATCTAATAGTATTAAATCTATTTCATTATGCCTGGAAGAATCTTTTCCAAAATGGATGTATTCGAAAAGCTCTTGTGCAGAATTAAGTGATACAAGATCCTGATATCCGGCTTGTTTTAAAATCTTCTTAATTACAAAGATATTCACCGGATTATCATCTACAATTAAAATGGACACAAGTGATTTCCCCTTTTCTTATATAAAATGTAAATCGATTATTATTTTCTATTTTTCTAGTATTACATACTCAGTTATAAAATGAAAATTTCCTACTCAAACATATTTTTTATATAGCAAAAGAACAAACCCCCAGAAATGAGAGTTTGTTCTTTCACTCTATAAGTTTCCACTTTTAATTTAGCACCATTGCTTTATCACTTAAAAGACGATCCAATTCTTCCATATGATTTGTTTCATCTGCGATCATATCTTCTAACTTTACAACTAACTCTGTCATATTTAATTTCGCTGCTTGTTCTTTTCTCTTTTCATAACGCTTAATTGTTTCATATTCTGACTTTCTAGCTTCTTCTAACATTTCTCTAACGTCTTCTACTTGTTTCACTGGTAAAGGGATCGTAGTAGGTGTACCACCTAACGTCTTAATTTTCTCCGCTAAATATAGGGCATGTCCTTGTTCATCACTAATTTCAGATTCAAAGAAAGGTTTTAACACTTGTCTATATATACCAGAAACTGTAGCTGCATTATGGTTATACATAATAATTGCTGAGTATTCTCCTGCTAAATCTTCATTCAATCCTTCGATTAGTTCTTTCACATCGTGTGACATTTTTATATCTCCTCCTATACTTAATACGTACCCCTTTTCTCATGTTTTAAACATCATTATTTTTAATTTTTTATGTATCTAAAAATGCGGCTTGTTTCAATTTACTTATTGCTTGTCTTTTAATACGAGAAACGTGCATTTGTGAAATACCTAACCGTTCCCCTGTATCTTTTTGATTTAAATTTTCTCCAAATATATAATGAATAACACTCTTTTCCGTATCATTTAATACGTTAAAAATATCCTTTAAAACGAGACGCCTTTCTGTCTCTTCATATCCTTGCTCTACTTCACCTACAGATTCAATTCTCGCTACCGAACTTCCATCAGATGCATTTTCAACTACATCATCTAAGGAAGATACTCGATAATTATTTTTCGCATCCATAATTTCTAGTACTTCCTCCTCGGATAGTCCTAAATGATCTGCAATCTCTATAATCTTCGGTGAACGCTGCAGGCGATCTGTTAGCTCCTCTATCGCAAGTTTAATTTTTCCGCCTAAATCTTTAATTCGCCTTGGAACGTGAATGCCCCAAGTTTTATCACGCAAATACTTCTTTATTTCCCCTACTATCGTAGGTATTGCAAAAGGCTCAAAGGCATTCCCTATCGAATAATCATACCTTCTTATTGCGCCTAAGAGCCCTAACATTCCCACCTGTATAATATCCTCATGCATCGGCCCGCCTTTTGAATAGCGATATGCAATGGAATATACGAGATTTTTATAATGCTCAACTAACCTTTCTTGCGCTTCATCACATTGATTTTGTTGAAATTCTGCAATTAGTTTAATAACGTCTTCTTTAGTAAGAGTTGTAGGTTGAGATTGGATTTCCATCATTCTCCACCTGCTCTCTTTGTATATATTTTGTCATTAAAACTGTCATGCCCTCATCATGCATGATTTGTATATCATCCATTAACGTATTGATTAAATATAAACCTAAACCATTTTCCGGCAAATGTTCTACTGGTTTACTAATATCATACGGGCCAACCTTACTTCTTAAGTTGTTAAAATCAAAGCTAACCCCATTATCCGCAACCATAATTTCTAATCGATCTTCATATAGCCCAAAGACAATTGCAATTTCTCCAACGTCTTCTTTATATGCATGTTGTACAATATTTGTACATGCTTCACTAATAGCAATTTTCATATCTTCTATATCGTCATAAGCAAAGCCCGTTCGATTTGCAACACCAGCCATTGTTAAACGAATAATAGCCACATATTCTGCCTTTGCAGGAATTTTCATTTCTATCTTTTCAAATCTCTCCATCATCCCTAGTCACCTTCTTTCTACTTTTTCAAAATCGGAATTCAAATTTAATATTTCTGTTAACCCTGTAATATCAAATAATCTTTTTAACCTTTTAGATACACCAATAAACTCTAGTTTTCCATTATTTTTCTTAACCGCTTTTAATAGAGCTATAAACACGCCTAAACCTGTACTATCCATATACTCTACCTCAGTAAAATCTACGACAATATGAACCTCTTTTTCGCCTGCAATAGGCATAATCTTATTTTTTAAATCTGATGCCGTATACGCATCAATTTCACCATTAAGCTGTACCGTATAACCTACATCATTTTGCAAAATATTTATTCCCAAATTCATCATTTCCGCCCCCTTATCTCAAACTACTACTATGTTAATTACCCATAAAAATTAGTTTTAAACATATTTTTTTATTTTTATTATAAATAAATTTTCCACACCTTTCTCGGCTTAACACGTAAAAAATACTACCAAATGTTTAAACCTTATAAATTTGTGTATATATAATCTATAAACATTATTTTTAGGGGGATCTATCTATGGAAGAGCACAATTTTAAAAAAGGAGATTTTGTTCAATTTTCTTATCGACACGATCATGCTACAAAATTAGTTGGTTCCATTATTAATATACTAACGAATACAATTGTAGTGGATATAGGTAATAACGAGGACTTATCTCATATAGAACCAAGGCAGGTCGTAAGAATAAATAATTGTAAAAAAGTAACGATGGTTTAATACATAATAGAAATTGTAATTTCAATGAGTGGGGGTCCTTCATCCTCCACTCATTCCTATGTAGATTACATTAAAAAAGCATCCCAATTAGTTTAATTGGATGCTTTTTTATGTATATTTATCAGTTCATTAATTTTATAGCTATATATAATAAACTTAAGATTACTATTCATTATCATACTTACGCTTTCCGCAACATTCTAGAGAAGAATGTAACGATTAAAATAAAGACGATTGCACCTAATAAAGCTGGAAGAATAAAGATGCCTCCCCATTCAGGACCCCAATGACCAAATAACGCACTACCTACCCAAGATCCAATTAAACCAGCAATCACATTACCAACTATACCTAAAGGGAAGTCTTTTCCCGTAATCATTCCAGCTAACGCACCAATAAGTCCACCTACAATACACGTAATAATAAGTCCCACAATTAACCCTCCTATATTCGTTTTATATTGTATTTATCAAGCTTTGGTATGTAACCAAAGCTTGATAAACATGTATTATTCTTTATGATCCAACCCATCACTTATCTTTTGTTTCACTTTTCCGACTTTTTCTTTTATCGTTCCCTTCGTCTTGTCCCACTTCCCTTCATTTTTCAACTTTCTATCTTCTGTAACTTCACCAATTCCTTCTTTTACTTGTCCCTTTTTCTTTTCCACTTTACCAGTAATTTGTTCTTTTAGTCCGCTCTCACTCATATTTCCCATCTCCTTTTCGTAATAGATTTATAGATTTACAGGATACAAATTTAAATAGAATACATGCATCTTCTTTCTTGTAACCATTCACCGACTCTCTCTAAATCTTTAACGAATAACAAGATTTTTCCTTCATCTAGCTTTTCTTCGTAGAAGTTCGCTTCTTCCTCATTAAGCCCTAACTCCTGCATCTTATTTCTTAACTGATCTCCCGTTTTTTGAAAGACGTTAATAATACTTGTCCCAAGTCCCTCCTCTTGTATACCAATTGTATTCACGTCTGCATTGTCTGCGATTCTATCTGTCCTTTCTTTCTCGTGTGTTAATACGTAAATATCTTTTTGGTCTATTCCTTTCTTTACTAGATCATTCGCCGCATTCATGACCTCTTTCTCCGTAATAAATTCATATACAAAAGGTTTCCTATACTTCGTTTCCATCTTTAACTTCCTCCTTTAAAATGAATTATTTGTTATATTATATGTAGTACACCTATTTTCGAAATGTTAAACATAAAATTTGAAAAAAATGAAAAGGAGAGTACATATGCACTTTCGTCTAGAGCTATTTGTTGAAGATTTGCAAAGATCTATTCGTTTTTATGAGGAAATCCTTACCCTTGTATTCTCAAAAAAGAATGCAACTAGTGCAATGATTAAACTAGGGGATTTTTCTTTATTATTAACCCCTGATTATATTCTCAATGAAAATCATTATTTAAAAACAGGTGGACTTAAGCCAAAAGGTAAAGGTGTTGAGGTTATCATAGTTTTTGATAATATTGAACAAATATACCAACATGTATTAGAAAAAAATTATCCAGTGGAATCTAACCTTAAAATGCAATCTTGGGGAATGAAGGATTTTCGTATTGTAGACCCTGATGGTTATTATTTACGGTTAACCTCCTCTTGAACTTTCTCTATCCTAAAACTAGTAAAATAAATCCTCTTACAATAACTACCTAAATTAACAGAAAATTGTTATAATTAAACTTAAGGAGGGATACTATGAAAAAAATCATATCTATATGCGCTCTAACCGCTCTATCTTTCACTGTAATAGGCTGTACAAGCACCTCAGCTACAAATAAAGCTTCACAAGCTAAGCAAGAACATACACAAACTACCTTTCAATTAAAATCCGCAAATATTACAGACATTGAAATACTTAGCACAATAAATAACAACGTTTCAAAATCTCAAACAGACAACGAAGAAATGATACAATCTATCGTTTCAGCAGTTCAAAAAGGCACGCCTAAAACAATCACTTTAGATCAAAAAAAGCGAGAATCGGCACATTCTACTATTACCGTTACATATAAAGATGACTCCAAAGAAGAGTTTCTTGTTTGGGTTGATAATAATGAGAAAATTACGATTGCTAAAGATGAGAAGAAGGATAAGGTTGAAGGTGTAACAGTGAATATTAAAGATGTGAAAATGATGAAGGATTTCTTTTAAAATTTTAATATAATTGATGTTAAAAAAGAGTAGGATGTAATCCTACTCTTTTTTAATCTTGTCCAATAAATAAACTTTTATAAAAGCTATTTAAGATTTAATTTTGCTAAATCATGTTGTAAAACATTATTTCCTTCTTGTGGGTTAAATACGATTGCACTAAGACCAAAAACATTCGTAACAACATCTCTATCTTTCGAACGAATGATTCTTACTTCATAAGCAAAAACACCTGAAGGAAGAGCTGCTGAACGAAAAGTAACACGTCGATTAGGTGCCAATGTTTGTGTTGAAGGGTCTACTAATGGTAACAATACCGGAGAACCCGATGACCAATCAAACATTTCAACAGTTACTGTATGAGTATCATCTGGATCAACATTCATAGCTTCTACAGTAAGAAACAACGTAGCGGAATGTCTACGTAATACACCCGTTGACAAAGTTTCATTGTGGTGTTTATGATGTTTTTCAGGAGGATGATCATAGCCATAACTCATACCAATCCCCCCTTTCATTTACAATTAAGAATAAGTATTCCTTACAATATATAATGCTAGTATTATTTTAATGAAAGGTATAAAAGCGGATTTCTATCTGTGTTTTTGGAAATTTTTTTCCCACTTATTCCCTATTAATAAATAATATAGATTCTCCTATTTTGTCCTTGAACTCCTTCAAAGAATAAATCTATTTTGAAAAGAACCTGCTCCATTCATAAATACATAAAGTAAATGGAATCCGTTAAAACACATAATTGATCCTTTGTTTTCCCCCTCCTATTTAAAGGAGGAACTGTTCTCGGCTTTGGTGATAGTTATGGCTTCGCGGGAGGATTTGCTTTATTAGTTGTATTGTTTATTTTATTAATCATCGTTGGAGCTGCTTGCTTCTGCTAAAAAACTATTGGAAAAGACATGCGATATGCAGAAATTCAAGTGTAACTAATACTTTAATGATATAATATTACATTCGCCCCCAAAATGAACTTCGATGCTATAAAAAAGATAAAGTGTTCATTTATACAACCTTAGCTTGATAGCAATATCATGAGTTCCCATCCCAGACAAACTAGTTAACATCTCAATAATTGCTATTGCAGAAGAGTACAACAAGCTGGACAACATAGATTTCAAACTGTAAGATTAGATGTTGGTGAAATCGGACAGCAAAGTATATATAGAAAATAGGTGTTAATTTTGAAAATCAATAAAAAATTTGAACCGATAATTTTTAATCTCTTTATGATTTTAGGTATATCTAGTATTATCTCTTTCGTCATGGTTTCAATGAATGTTGGGTATACAGCTTTATTTCTCAAATCATGGATAAAAACATGGGCAATTGCTTTCGTGCTTGCATTTTTAGCTTCTAAATTACTACCCTTTGTAGTGAAAAGGATAATGAAAATATTCATATTTGTTGAGAAGGATGCTTAAAACTAAAGTGATGCACTACTTTAGTTTATGTAAATGAAAAGAGACAATCATCACAAAACTTAACCTAGTAAAATGTTTTAACTCGAAGGAAGGCACCTTAAAAGTTGCTTTTCTTTATATGTTAAAAAAGCTCGCCTATTTCCGTAGGCGGGCTTTATCTTTATTACACAATAAGAAAGTATACTCTCTTTTTCTCTAAAATTTCATGTAATTATACATATTCATGAACATACATGTATTGATGAACTTTATCTATATACGCATGGCATTAATCCATTGAAAATTTGTCTTCTTTAAAGAAAAACTCTCTTTTAGAAAAAAGAAAAGACACCCTAAAGTGCCTTCCTCCGACTTGAACCATCTTAATTTTAATAATATGTATTGGACTCCCATCCAACTATTATTTTACCATGTTAAGTTGTTTTTGTTTATTGAGAAATACAATAATTTACTTGTGCTGGTTGTCTATATGAGATCTTTTTGTAGTCCATGTAGTAATTAACAAAAAATCAATAGTAGTAATGACACCTAAAAGTCCTTGCTTGAACCAATGGATAGAAACATAAGCAGTACTGAGTATGTATTAAATCTCCTTATAAGCAACCTCTCTATGGGACTACACATAGGGAGAAAAATAGATATATACTTCTCTATCTACCTTAATGTTACTTGATAAGTGCTTATTTTCATTATATATACAAGGAAATGAAACCGGCTATAACAATCAATGGAAGGGTTACTGCGAGTTTATTTTTTAGAGGGACACGTTTGTCTGGAACACCGGGGTGGATAACAAAAGCAAGTAAAACAATTGCTCCAATAATACCTAAAAGTGTATGAATGATGATCATCCTCCTAAGGAATATTATTATTAATTTTATCACACTCAAACAAAAAAGGATATAAATAACAATTAACCCTAAACAAACTATTTTCAATTCCAATTATATAGCGTCACCAAACATAAAGTGAAACTATAATCAGCGGTAAGCCCCCTTCCCCATTGATTATTAATTGAACCTATCGAGCATTTACAGGCAAATGAGGGATAACAGTAAAAATAATATAATTAAAAGAGGAGTGAAATTTCACTCCTCTTTTTTACTTGTGGATTTTAACACTCATTAGATCGCTACTAGAATTTTGCTTCTCTAAGCTTATCTCTATTTTAAGATTGTTTTTATTTATATCAAAATTACCTGTGCGTGTATTAGAAGCCACTATATTATCAATCTCTGTACTCAAATCTAAGTTTGGATTTATCATATTGATCCATTTTTTCCCTAACTCTACTAACGCCTTCTTACCTTGACCTCTATCAATTACAAAATTAACGGTAAAGTTACTTTCATTATCGCCTTCTACAGTGAAATTCCCATTAAATTCTGGAATCCCTTCTAATACCGGAGAGAATAACACGACCTCTGAACGTGGACCGCCTATCCCTATATATTTTAGCTCCGCATTATATTTTGCGTTAATTTCAGTAATAAGATTTTGTGCTTCCTTAGATATAGATTTTTTTAATACCGAAGAGCTATCCATCCAACCTTCATGATAATAAATGAGCTCGTCTGCTAAATCTTGTGGGATAGCAGTAGGCTTTGACTCATGCTCTTTTTCCGATTTATTAATTGCATTGTATAAGAATAGTGCATACTGCTCACGAGTCACGAGACTTTGTGGTTCAAACTTATTATCACCTGTGCCCGTCGTAATTTTATTTTCTTGTAATGCACTGATAGCATTTGTTGCCCAGTAATTTTTATCTACATCTTTGAAAGTAGTAGTAGATGTTGCTTTGAAGTTAAAAGCCTTTGTTAATACAACAGCTAATTGTTCACGCGTTAAAACGTTATCTGGACCAAATTTCCCATCACCAAATCCGTTCATAATACCAGCTTTATTAAGAGCTAAAATTTCTTTTTTAAACATATGCTCTTCTATATCTGTGAAAGGGTTTTGTGTATTAAGTTCATCTACTGGCTTCAAGTAGGCATATATTAGTCTAGCTACTTGTCCTCGTGTAATATTATCACCAAAACCAAACATTCCGTTTCCATAACCAGCCACAATATTTTTCTCTTTTAAATCCATAATTGCTTGATAAGACCAGTGATTTTCAGGAACATCTTTAAATCCTAGTGTATTTTCTGCTTGCACATTTGTTAGAGGTGTTAGTGTTGTTGATGCAATAACTGCCCCTGCTAAAATTAATTGTTTAAAATTCATAATTGAATCCCCTTATTCTTAAAATAATATATTAAAAAAATACCGTACATATTTTTTAATATTAACATATAAAAATGTTTTTTGTAGGTTAATTATGGAATATTTAAAGAAGGTTATTCCAGCATATAATGTTTATACAACTAAATTAAAATCGTACTAACTTGCTTCCAATACGCACTCATTTCCTTTATCCATTTAAAAAAATACAATTTATAAATGCAAAAAATCCCCTCAAAGCATCAGCTTTAAGGGGACCCATCCTATCATCTTCTCTCTTCATATAATCGATTTGCTTTATACGAACAAACTAAATACATAACAATTGCAGCAGGGATAAACAACCATGCAAAGCCTCTCATCAATGCAAGTGGTGTTTCAAATAAGAATGCCCATAGAAATGATACACCTTGCTTATCCCATAGTCCTGGCGTAAAATATAGTTCTTTCGGATTTGCAAGTGCTCCTAAACGAATCGTGTCATTAAACATAAATAGAATTAATATCGGAATAGAACATATCGCTAATTCTAAAAATGTTTTAGATAGACGTTTATATTTCCCTGCTCGTGACATTTGATCTGAAAAAATGTCATCTTCATTTTCCTCATTTACCTTTTTAAAATAGTGCGTACCTGACCACCAATTACCAGCTATATGCTCCCAGCCACTATCTTCAAATAATGTACAGTAATTCATAAATTCACTTTTTCTACTAAATACCCTATGGTCTATTTTAATCGTCGCATCTTCCGGTTCTGTATATCTAAATGTATAACCAAATGTATTGCTTTCTAGTTGATAGCCTTTCCAAGCCATCTCTTCTAACCATTTTTCCTCTTTCTCAAAGTCTAAAAAGAATTTCAATTTCCACATCATTGTTTCCCCCTAACTATACGTGTAATAAAGTGAAACTTTAATCAGTGGGGGTTTTCTTCATCACCCACTGATTATTAGCTGAACTAATCGGACTTTAATGGGCAGTTGATCCCCCACCTAACTTCTTTTCTTTCGCTGCATTTTGAGGTGAGGATCTTACTGCCCATTAAAGCGGGATAAACAAAGAAAAAGACAGAGTGCTCTCTGCCTTAAAAAGCTTATGTTGCCTTTATAACATATTTAGAAAGCATCCACAAGTTAAAGCCAACTGAAATCGTATAACCAGCGTATGTTGAAATAATAAAACTTACATAATCAAAATACGGAAGCAATACAATATTTAAAACGATCTTCACAATAATGCCAATCACTAACCCTAGCACTGTTTTCTGTTGTTGATTAATTCCTTGCAACATTGCAGCCGTTACTGTAAAAAGCGAAAATAGTATACAAGCAGGAGCGTAATACTGTAAAATAACGCTTCCCATATCCGGATCATTTCCGGCACCAAATAAAAGAGTATACACTGGTTTTGCTAACACCATCATTCCAATTGCCGCGGGTACCGTAATACCTACTACTAATAGATTCGTCCTCGTAAAATGTTTGTACAGTAACTTCACATTTCCTGCTGTATAAGCTTTTGTCATCTCAGGTACGAGTGACATACTAAAAGCAGTCGCAACGGAAACTGGGATAAGTACAACCATCTGAACAAGTCCAATTATCGCATTAATCTTCTCCGCTTCTCCTTGCATATATCCTATTTGTATAAGTAATTTATTAATTGTAAATGTGTCAATCGTCTGATACAACGGAATTGCTAAACCAACCACAACAAATGGTATTGAATATGTAAAGAGCTCCTTATATAGTGAAAAAAAAGATTTCGTTGTTTGCGGTATACTTGCCATTTCTTTTTTCTTTAAGTGCTTTCTCCTCCTTATGTAATACGCACTTAAAACAGTTAGTCCACCTATCGCTCCCATAAAAGCACCGAACGTTGAAATACCAACAGCTAGTGAGATAGAAGCTTTTAAAACATATAAAACGACAAAGCTTCCTATCAAGATGGTTAATACCCGAAAAAATTGCTCTACAACTACACTTAGAGCAGAAGGCCCCATCGATTGAAACCCTTGAAAAAAGCCCCTTAATAAACTCATTACTGGTACGAGTATTAACGCAAAACTTACAATTTGAATATTAGTAGTGACCGCCGCTACACTATTCCCCGTTTGATCATTTCCATCGATTACAAGTTTAGCCAAATGCGGAGCTAGCATATATAACGTAAAACACGAAATAACTCCCATTATAAACATAAAAACAATTCCACTTTTCAACACTCTCTTAACCGTATGATAATCATTTAATTGATCATATTTTGATACCATCTTTGAAACTGCAAGTGGTAGTCCCATCGTCGCAATGCTAAGCATAATTGTATATGGACGATAAGCATACGTGTATAAAACGTACCCACTCGTACCGACCATAGCTGTAAATGGTATAACATATATAAACCCTAACATTTTAGATATCATCGTTGCCATTGTTAAAAATATCGTTCCACGTATAAACGGTGACCCTTTCATCACATTCCTCCGCTACGCTTTATTATTACACATTATGGACAACTCCTTTTTTTTAGAACCAAAACAAATAAAAAAGCCAATGAAAAATCATTGACTTTAACGCGCTGCTTTTTTCTTTTTGAAATACTTTAAACCGAAGTATAGAGCAACAAAGAGAACCGCTCCTATAATTATGTAATGTGTGTAATCAGATGCATACTCTTTAATATGTCGCCAATTTCCACCAAGCTTTTCACCTAAATATATAAATAGTATTGACCACGGAATAATCGCAACTACTGTATACAGTGTGAATAATTTTAATGGCATCTTTGCTAATCCTGCTGGAATAGAAATTGCATGACGTACGACTGGGATAAAACGTGCCGAAAAGATTACTCCTGCTCCGTAACGCTTAAACCAATTTTCCGCTATGTCTAAATGGTGTTTATTAATAAGCAGATATTTCCCATATTTCTCTACAACTGGACGTCCTCCGTAGTATCCAAGCCAGTATAAAAAAATCTGTGCTAGCGTACCACCGATCGTTCCTGCAATAACAGCACCAACAAAACTAATTTTCTCCTCTGCCACTAAAAAACCGGCATATGAAAGTACAATTTCACTTGGGATAATTTCAATCATTAAACCGAGCGCTACCCCAAAATAACCTAAGCTTGCAAAGAACTGCAATAACTGTTCTATTATATTTGCTAACATTTCATTTTCTATCTCCTTTTTTCTTCACATACCATCCCATTATTACATAAAGGTTGCATTCTGCCAATATCTTCATTCCAACATTATTATCGGCATAAGCATTATTAATCTATTACTATTTCTTTCTGAGGTTCTTTTATGTAGGCAAACATTTGTTTAATTTGCTCTTCTGTATTTCTAGCAATCGATAAATTAGGCAATTCATCCTCACCAAAAAACTCCACATCATCTGTTTCAATACTAGTTTTCTTTTCACCACCAATAATTTTACAGCCAATAAAAATTTTATATACATGCGTTGCTGAAGGCGATGGTTGATGTTTTTCTTTATCAAATATAGCGAGTAACTTAAAATGACCTACCTCATAACCTGTCTCTTCGAAAACCTCTTTTGCTGCTACTTCTGTCGGCGTATAACCGATATCAGCCCATCCACCTGGCAATGCCCATTTCCCATCACTTTTTTCTTTCACAAATAATAACTTTTCACTTTGAAAAACGACTGCTCTTATATCGACTTTAGGTGTTTGATAGCCTGTCTCGCTTGCAAATAGCTTCTCTACAACTTCCCAATCTGTCTTTGTATAATGTGACATCATCGAAATGGAAATATCCCGTAATTGTTGGAAACGTTCTATATCATACACATCCTTAGAATACGTTAAACCCGCTTGAGCTATAGATTGTATTTGTTTTACCCAATCAATCCATTTTACCGTCATGTTTCCACATCTCCATCCTTTATTTAAGTGTATATTAAGCCAATTCTACCAATACATCTTTATTATACAAAAAAAGAGATTGATAATGTTCCAATCTCTTTCAAAATTAATCCAATTCATGTAAATGATCTTGTATATACTTTCTTCTTTTATTTATATATTCCTCAATCATATCAGCTTCTTGATCAAATATTTCTAATTTTTCTTTCATATATGGATCTTGTAGTAAATAAGGACGAATCGACTCACACAAACTTTCTACTTTCGGCATCATAAATGAAACAGTAAATTGTTCTTCTAATATTTCTTCCAAAATACCTCGGTATTGCTTTCTAAATACAGGTATATCTAACAATCTTGCACTTAACGTGTTATAACCTTGAATACGAATATATTCATGATTAAGTGGTCTCCCTTGTACATCTCGCCCCCAAGTCGCATCATAATCCCACGGTATTACTTCAAATAAATTTGTTTCATCATTATGATATAGTGCATAGTTATGAACGAAACCATCAAAGTTTTGTGTAAAAATAACGCCAGCTAACCATCGTAAATATTTATCAACATGCAAAAACTTCCCAATTTCTTTTTCATAAGATTCCCTCGACAAAGCGTTCGCTTGAAATACAAATTCACTCAGCTGTTCTTCACTATTTTCATTCGAGTATTTAAATTCATAACCCGCAAAGAGCTCGGTCTTAACATCTTTATCTCTCTCACTCATTAGAGAAAAATTCGCATCATCATCTATCGCATAATAAATAGAACCACTCGGTAATCCTCTATTTTTCAAAAAATTTTCATCAACTGATTCTAACTGTAAATATACACCTTGAATTTGACCATTAATTTTTATAAACACATGTTGTGATTTCGGTGAAAGTACACCAATATCATGAAAAAAGTCTAAAGATAATTTATTTCGTATGAGAGACGGATCCATAAACTCAGAATTTAAATGAATCTCTTTCGCACCTTGAAATTTTTTAGGCTTATAAAACATAACATGATAAGATTTTTTCTCAAATTCACGAATATGAGCACCACGGTATACGATATCAATATCATACTTCTTTTTTCCATAAGTTAATTTTGCTGGTACTGGACTGTCTGACCAAATGTCTTTTTTCAATTCCACTAAGTACATTGGATGAATAAAAAAATCATATGAAGGTAGCATGTTTTCTCATCCCTTCTCAGTTCTCTTCATTCAATGTATGCAACTCGCCTTGTCCATACATCCGCTATCATCTATTTATATAAAATTACACTCTTGTCCTGTTCAGAAAGATACCTACATACATATCCTGTTAAGGAAAAAGAATACCTTTTCAACTTAATACATGATAAGGAGGATTTCTATGAAACGTGATATTAGAAAAGCGGTTGAAGAAATCAAAAGTGCTGGGATGGAGGATTTCTTACACCAAGATCCAAGTACTTTTGAATGCGATGATGATAAATTCACTCATCATACTTGTACAACTGGATGTAAATGTACAACTGGGGGTAAATGTCCAAGAACAAGATGTACTCGCGTGAAACATTGTACGTTCGTTACAAAATGTACGCATGTGAAAAAATGGACATTTGTTACAAAATGTACGCGTGTTCGCGTTCAAAAATGGACGTTCGTTACGAAAGTGACGCGTAGAAAAGAATGCGTTTTAGTTACAAAACGTACTCGCAGAAAACATTGTACATTCATTACAAAATGCATACGCTTTGAAAAGAAATTTTTCTGGACTAAACGAAGTTTCTGTAAAAAGTGCGAATTCTTCCCGCATAGACACGGCGGCTCTTGCGATGATTCATGCGATCATGGTAAAGACTGTCACGATGATGGACACAAATGGAATGATTGCAAAGGCGGACATAAATTCCCATCTTGCAAACACAAGAAATTTGATCACTTCTGGTATAAAAAACGTAATTGTTAGTTTTTATGCCTACAAAAAAAGGCCGTTTTGCGGCCTTTTTTACGTTTATCCCGCTTTATTGAAAATGACTTATATCTGCAAATTGCTTCACTTCACCTTTACCATCTTCAAATTCTATTATACTGAGACTAGCACTATGCATAAATGGATCATTCCACACATTTTCTATTTCAATACCCGCAAAATGTCCTACAAGTAATTTTGCTGCTGCCGCATGGGAGACAATTAATATACTTTCTCCTTTATGCTTTTCCAAAAGAAGCTGCATCCCCTCAATTACCCTTTTATGAACAGCCTCAAAATTTTCTCCTGATGTTGACTGAAAAAGATGTGGTTCATACCAAAATAACTGTATGTCGTCTGGGTATTGCCTTTCTATATCATCAATTGTCTGTCCTTCCCATATACCCATGCTAATTTCATAGAAATGCTCATCCGCGATTATCGGTATATCACGTTCTCCCTTTATTAACTCTGCAGTATGAAGGGTTCTTTCACTCGGACTACTATAGATCGCATGAATAGATAAATCTTTCATTCGCTCTCCTAATTGCTTAGCTTGCAGTATACCATTTTCAGTTAAAGCAGAATTTTTTCGTCCTTGCATTCGCTTCGCTACATTCCATTCCGTTTCACCATGCCTTGTTACATATACCGTTGTCTTCACTTCAATTCCCCCTTACCATGTTGGCCGTAATTCCCACGGTTCTACTCGTCCTACAATCCATTCATCACATTTACTTTCAATTCCTTTTATTACTCCATCCGATATTTCTTCATGAGTAAGCCATCTTCCGTATGTATCTTCTAATATAAAACCTAAAATTATTCTATGATAGCTACATCGCTTACCCCCTATTTTGTGTGAGGCTATTCTCGACGCTTTACTGCCTAAAATATGAAAAACGTCGTATGTTTCAGACAACAAGTCTAATTCTCTACAAATAAGTGATAACGCATCTTTTGCACTTGAGTGTATCCATGCGACAACCGATGTTATTGGGCCATTCCTCTCAATTGTGTTTTTAATAGCTAACTTTACACCGTCATCATTATGATAATCTAACGGAAGGCATGTGATACTTTCAGGTGTAGTACTCTCCCGTTTAACATTTTCTAATTTCACTTCATCTCTTCCAATAATAGAAACATGAAACCCTTGCTCACAAAGCCATATAGAAACCCTCTTTAGCATTCCTGTTCCACCAATTACTAGCGCATGCAACTTTCTTTGCCCCCTTAATAAAACGTCATATGAGGTTTACCTTCCCTATAATAATTAAGCCTGTCTTGCAATGTCCCTGAATGAAACTCAAATTTGTGGCCGTCAGGATCAACAAAATAGATAGATTCACAATCCCTTACATCACGTTCTCTTCCTTGTAAAATATGAACATCATTTTCTTCTAATCGCTGCAGTAGACGTTCAAAGTCTTTCTGTTCAACAGAAAACGCAATATGTGTATAAGATTGATGAATCTCGTTTCTTGGAATATGTATTTCTTCATTAAGCGCTATCCATACTCCACATATATTAAAATATGCAAGTTTTCTTCCTCTAACTAATAATTCTCCTTCCAATACTTTTTCGTAAAATGTAATAGAATCTTCTAAATTAGATACTGAAAAACAAAGATGATTGATTCCTTTTAACAACTCTAATTCCTCCTATACAAATAAAAGATGAGCGAAAATTCACTCATCTTTTATTATACTATTTTTTTGTAATATATGCCCATTTATAACTGAAGTCCCCACCAAACGTATGATTTGCAATACCTTTTACGTATGGTTTCTCTAAGTATGCGGTACTTTGTTGGTACGTAGGAGAAATGGCAGCATCTTGACCAATTAAGATTTTTTCCGCTTCTGCAAGTGCATTCCAGCGTGCTTTATCATCTTTTAATAGTTCTCCTTTTGATTTCGCTACTAACTCATCATACTTCGGATTAGAATAGTCCATTTCATTAAATGAGCTTCCAGTAACAAACATATCAATATAAGTCATTGGATCTGGATAATCTGGACTCCATGCAGATAACGAAAATTCATATTCAAATTTCTTTTCTAAATCCAACTTCTGCTTATATGGCTGTTGTTTTAAATTCACTTTAATACCAGGTAAATTTTTCTCTAACTCTTCTTTAATAAAGTCTCCTACTTTTTTACGACTACCGTTATCATCATTTAGTAATTCGACTGTAATTGTATCTTGGCCAAGTTCTTTCTTTGCTTCTTCCCATAATTTTTTCGCTTTTGCTGCATTATCTTTACTGTCACGGAAATTTTTATTTACAGTACGGAAATCTTTGCCATCAGGTCCTGTCGTAAATTTTTCAGGTACTAAGAAATATGCTGGCAATGATCCGTCATTTAAAATAACATTTGCAATTCCTTTTTTATCATATGCTAGATCAATTGCTTCACGAACCTTTTGGTTTTTAAACGTTGCATTTTTTTGGTTAAATCGTAAGAAATACATACGCGGATCTAACTTCGTTTTGAATTCATCTGGCTTATTCTTTTTATATTTATCAACAAATTCAGAAGTTAAAATAACACGGTCCGCTTGATCACTATCATATAAATTTACTCCTGTGCTTGTTTCCTTCACAATATTCACATTAATTTCTTCTAACTTCACAGTATCTTTATCCCAATAATTAGGATTTTTCTTTAACTGATAACTTCTTTCATGTTTCCATTCACTCATCGTAAACGGTCCATTATATAATAATTTATCTGCTTCTAATCCGTATTTATCTCCTTGTTCTTTCACATATTTTTCATTTAAAGGGAAGAATGTTGGGAATGAAGTAAGCTCAAGAAAATATGGTGCTGGTTGTTCTAATTCTACTACTAACGTTTTATCCTCCTTCGCTTTCACTCCTAATTGATCTAACGGTAACTCTCCTTTATTTACTTTCTGTGCATTTTTCACATCAAATAAAATAAATGCATACTCAGCTGCCGTTGCTTTATCTAATGTACGTTGCCATGCATATACAAAATCTTGCGCTCGAACTGGATCACCATTTGACCATTTTGCATCACGTAATTCAAATGTATATGTCTTTTTATCTTCACTAATTTTCACGTCTTTTGCCATACCTGGAGTTGGTTTATTATCCTTATCTAAACGATATAATCCTTCCATTGCATTTACAAAGGCACGGAATGATACAGAGTCTGTTGATTTTGACGTATCCATTGAAGGAATTTCTGCTGTTTCTAGTAAGTTTAATACTTGCTTATCCGCTGCTCCCTTACCTGCTTCTTTCTTCGTTGTAGATGCCTTCTCCCCATTTCCGCAACCTGCAACTAATACACTAGTCGATAATGCAACTGCAGCAATCGTTGTTACCTTTCTCTTCATTGTTCCTTCCCCCAATCTATATGTATAAATGAAAGCCAGTATAATACATATTATTATACAAAAGATTCAGATTATTTCAAATATTATTTTCGTATATACAAAAAAAGAAGCGGATAGAGAGCTCTACTATCCACTTCTTTTACTTGTAATCCATCCTCTATGTCAAATGGATTTTGAACTTTAAATATTTCGTCCATTATCTTTAAAAATTCTTCCTCATTTTTAGATTCGCCATTAATCATAAGTGAGTACGGCTCAACCTCACCCAATTTATAATCAACAATAAATTGGATCGTAACCTTTTTCTTCGACATATCCGGACTATCCCCTTGGAATTCTACCAATTCTAATCCTTCCGTGCCACGATAATATGCCCAACCCGGATTTCTAAAATAATTTTCAAACGATTCACCAATGGAAAAGAACGGATATTCATATAGCGAGCTTGTACGAACTTTTTGAATAATATCTCGATCAGTCGGGAAAAAGAAATGGCTAAAAAAAATACTAGCAACCGCTAAAATCGTAACGATTGTTGCTCCCATTTTACTCGTCCCCCCCCTATCACGAATAAGGTACTTTTCAACCGATTCATCTTGAATTTCTCTTGCTTTTATTCGATATATACGCCTTTCTGCAAATTGATAATATAATCCATTCGCAAAAATCGCCATTCCAAATAAAATAAAAACGAGTAATAGAAACGTAAGAGGCACCATATTAATGATCGGCAATGCTACGTTGAAGCCCATATAATAAGAAAACGCATCACACGCTAATAATAACACTACAAATAAAGCTGCAGGTAAATAATACTTACGATATCCGAGCCAACCTACATTGAAAATAGCTGCCCAACCATTCCAGCTCCACCTAGCAATCCGCTTTTCTTCAAGCTCCCATTTCCTTTTGTAATACGGATATTGTCTCCCTACATATACTTCTAATTCCTTGTCTATTAGCGAACTTCCTTCACTCTGTTCAGTATGCAAAGTCCGCTGGCAACTTTCACAATTCAGCTGATTTCCCTCGCAAAGTTGCCCACAATTTATACATTTCAAAACAATCCCTCTTCCCATCCATACGTCATTTCAAAATACCTTCATGTTTTAATAACCACTCTTTCCTCCATAAACCGCCCGCATACCCAACAAGTTTCCCGCTCTTTCCTATTACACGATGACACGGAACGATTATTGAAATCGGATTGCGACTATTTGCTCCTCCTATTGCTCGTACAGCTTTCGTATTTCCGACTTTCTCTGCAATATCTAAATATGAAGCACTTACGCCATAAGGAATCGTATAGAGCGCATCCCATACATTTTTTTGAAATGCTGTTCCCTCAGGAGACAACGGGACTGCGAACTCTTTTCTATTCCCCTTAAAATATTCATCGAGCTCATTTATACATTGATCTATCATTTCATTTTTATGTTCTTCTTGTCTCTCATCAACAAATATAACAGACGTAATTCCTTTATCGTTCGCTGTAATTTCTAGCAAGCCTAATTCACTTTCATAATAAGCTTGGTACATATGTCATCCTCCAATTCAATTCATATTCATTATTGTAACACGAATAGACAAAATTTTTCGTATAAGCGTTTTATTCGAGAAACAAAAACGAGAATGATACAATGTAAGAAAATTCAATCTAGGAGGCTATTGGATGAATTACAAACTTTTTTCACCTTATACAATTAAAGACGTTACATTAAAAAACCGGATTGTTATGTCACCTATGTGCATGTATTCATCGAAAAACGAGGATGGCCAAATAACGAATTTCCATCTTATTCATTATGGAACAAGAGCTGCTGGTCAAGTTGGTTTAGTTATGATTGAAGCAACAGCCGTGTTACCTGAAGGTCGAATTTCAAATAAAGACTTAGGCATTTGGGATGACAGTTTAATTGAAGGCTTACATAAAGCGACAACTTTTATACACGATAATGGTGCAAAAGCTGCCATTCAACTCGCTCATGCTGGAAGAAAAGCAGAATTAGAAACAGATGCGTTAGCTCCTTCAGCCATTCCATTTAATGAAACAATGAAAATGCCAATAGAAATGAGCAAACACCAAATTAAAGATACTGTATTAGCTTTTCAGCAAGCTGCAGTACGATCCAAACAAGCTGGATTTGACGTTATTGAAATACACGGTGCTCACGGTTATCTTATTAATGAATTTCTTTCTCCACTTACCAATAAGCGGACTGATGAATATGGTGGTTCACCTGAAAATCGATATCGTTTCTTACGCGAAATCATTGAATCGATAAATGAAGTTTGGAACGGACCGCTATTTGTTCGTATTTCAGCAAATGATTATCATCCTGACGGGTTAACAGTTCAAGATTATGTACAATATACAAAATGGATGAAAGAACAAGGAGTAGATTTAATCGATTGTAGCTCTGGGGCTGTTGTACCTGCGCGCATCGATGTTTACCCTGGGTATCAAGTACAATATGCTAAACATATTAAAGAGCATGCTAACATTGCAACTGGTGCAGTTGGATTGATTACGACCGGGGCACAAGCAGAGCAAATTTTAAATAATAACGAAGCAGATTTAATTTTTATCGGACGTGAGTTACTTCGCAATCCTTACTTCTCAAGAATAGCCGCCAATGAACTTGGCTTTGAATTAGAAGAACCGTATCAATACGAGCGAGCGCCTGGGAAAATCAGTACAAATAAATAAAACCGAGAAGCTCTTCTTCTCGGTTTTATTTATTCTATCGTTGTAATTTCATTCGAATTATAAATGTGGATACCTGATTCTTCTCGCAATGCAGTTATATACATCCCTTTTGCCACATCTTTAGCGGAAATTGGTTTATACTTTTTGAAGGCTCCTTTAAATATAAAAGGAATCATACGAGATAATTTTTCCGCCATTCTTTCACCAAAGCGAAATTCTTGTCGATTTCCTACTAATAAAGATGGCCTAAAAATGTGAATACCACCAATTACTAACTTTTGCAATTCCTCTTCCATTCTTCCTTTCACTTGTGAATAAAAGAAAAACGATTTAGGATTCGCTCCCATTGAGGACACAACAAGGAAATTTTGCACCCCTTGTTTTTCAGCTAAACAAGCCGCTCGTAACGTATATTCATAATCTACCTTTTTGAAATTAGCTTTCGTTTTTGCTTTTTTGATTGTTGTTCCTAGACAACTAAATACGTCATCTACAGCAAAGAACTCTTTATATTCCTCTAATGCCAAATAATCTACTTGCTTTTGCTGTAACTTTTCATGTTGCCATTGCATTGGTTCTCTTACAAAAATAGTAACCGAATCGTAGTAATCTGATTCAAGTAATAGACGCGTTATCTCTTGCCCAACTAAACCACTTGCACCAAGCACTAACGCTGTTCGCTTATTCATATATGCATATACCTCTTATTTTACTTTTCTCTCCTTTAGTAACATACAACTTTTAGGAGTTTCCTTCTCTCATTTTACCACAAGTAAAGCACTATGCGTACGCATAGTGCTTTACTCACTCTTTTTTCTCATCTTTCTCTCGTAATTTTGTTACGGTTGATGCATCTCCTAAATTACTTATTAATCTTCTTAAAAAAATTAAGACTACGGCTAATGGTAATACTACCGCTAATATCAATAAAATAGCTTCCATTAAGTAACCCAAACACTCAGCCCCCTCTACACCCTCCTTTCATATATATGAACACAGCGTTGTCACATATGCATGTATTCGCAAAAATAACACACCTATATTTGACAACTTTATAACAAAATCAAATCGGAATGATTATTATTTATTGCAACTTTATAAAAGATGTATTATACTAAGTTCGCAAACTAAAACGTAATTATTCCGTTTTGTATTAAAATGATATGTTTCTTCTATAATTGGGGAAAATATATCCGTAAAAAAAGAAAAGAGGAGAACTTCATGCCTAAAAGATTGACTATATTTTCATTCTTACTTATTTTCACTTTAATTTTTACTGGCTGCTCAAATACAAAAGAAGGTAATGCCAAGAAAGAAGGAAAGCTAACTGTTTATACAACTATTTTTCCTCTTGCAGATTTCGCAAAAAAAATTGGTGGCGACTATGTAACTGTTGAAGCAATTTATCCGCCTGGTGCCGATTCTCATACATTTGAGCCAAGTCAGAAACAAACAGTACAAGTTGCAAAAGCCGATTTATTCGTTTATAACGGTGCTGAATTAGAACCATTTGCTGAAAAAATGGAAAAAACATTACAAAAAGAAAACGTTAAAATTGTAAATGCATCAAAAGGTATTGAACTGCGTACTTCTACTGAAGAAGAGCATCATGATCACGGAGACGGCCATAAAGAGGATGAACATCATCACGATAAAGACCCACACATTTGGTTAGACCCTACTCTAGCAATGAAACAAGCAGAAAAAATTAAAAATGCACTTGTAGCACTACAACCTGACCATAAACAAGAGTTCGAAAAAAACTTTGCAGCACTTCAAACAAAATTTACTGATTTAGATGATCAATTTAAAGCAGCAGTTGCGAATGCAAAAACGAAAGATATTTTAGTTTCTCATGCGGCTTATGGGTACTGGGAACAACGCTATGGCCTGAAACAAATTGCTATCGCCGGTATTTCAGCTTCTGATGAACCATCTCAAAAACAACTTGCTGACATTACAAAAACAGTAAAAGAACATAATCTAAAATATATTTTATTTGAAACATTTTCTACTCCAAAAGTAGCATCCGTTATTCAAAAAGAAACAGGTACAAAGATTTTACGCTTAAATCACTTAGCTACTATTTCTGAAGACGATGCGAAAAATAATAAAGATTACTTCACTTTAATGGAAGAAAACGTAAACACATTGAAAGAAGCTACTAACTAACCAACTTTTGATAAGAAGCTGAATACGACATTCAGCTTCTTTTTTATGTGTTTCTGCTTGACTTGACCAAAATAACAAGTAAAATTATCCATATTAGCTTTTAAGCTATATTAATTTAGAAGGTGAGTTGGAATTATGACTCTTCACATTTGTGAAGTAACAGAAAAAAATTGGCGTTCGGTATCTGCTTTAAACGTCGCAAAAGACCAGCAGCAATTTATTGAAAGCAATGCATTTTCTTTAGCAGAATCATTATATGAGGGGAACGGAACGTCAGTAGGTTTATATGATGGAGAAACACTTGTAGGATATGCAATGTATGGATGGTATTGTGAAAAACGTAAAAGCATATGGTTAGACCGCTTTATGATTGACCAACAATATCAAGGAAAAGGATACGCAAAACGTTTCCTTCGCTTGCTTATTCAATTCTTACAAAATAAATTTGAATGTAAAACAATTTATTTAAGTTTACACCCAGACAACAAACTTGCAATGGGATTATATGAGTCATTTGGCTTCCGTTTAAATGGCGATATTGATGATGAAGGTCCTGTTGTAGGTGTTGTAATGGAGTTACTTTTAGATGAACATACAAACCTGTGAAAACAGGTTTTTTTAGTCCTTCGTTTTTGGCAATCTAGTATTTTTCTACAAAACACTTAGTTAAGTCCAAAAAATAAGCCTGCAATAAACGCAGACTTATTTCACACACTCCTCGAAATGTGCTTGGAACCATTCTTTATTAATATCTTTTCCGATAAAAACAACTTCACTTACTCGATCTTCGCCCTCTTGCCACTCTCTATCATACGAAGCAGCAAATAACGTATGTACGCCTTGGAAAACGATACGTTTATCCACTCCATCAATCGATAAAATTCCTTTGTAGCGATATAAATATTCTCCTAGTTCTTGAACGACAGCTGACATCCACTCATTTAGTTTTTGTAAATCTAACGGACGCTCTTCGCGTAGTACAAACGATTTTACACCTTCTAAATGATTATGCTCTGTATGAGGATAAATTTGTAACGTATCTTTCGTTTTAAACGTTTGAATTTGTAGTAACGATGGAATATCCACATCACAATTAGTCGACTGAATTAACTTTGCAGTCGGGTTTATTCCTTGCAATTCATGTAAGAGATTTTCTTTTTCACTCTCTTCAATTAAATCTAACTTATTCACTAATACAACATCAGCAAATGCAATTTGTTCTTTTGCTTCTAGCCCTTTTTCAAAATGTTTATGTATATGATAACTATCTACTACTGTTACAACACCATTAATTTGGTATGCAGATTGAATAACAGGATCTAAAAAGAATGTTTGAATAATAGGACCTGGATTTGCAAGACCCGTCGTTTCAATTACTAATCCATCAAAGTCCATTTTCCCTTCTGCTTTTACGTCCAGTAATTGTTTTAACGCAACGAGTAAATCCTCACGTACAGTACAGCATAAACAGCCGTTTGTCATTTCCATAATTTCTTCTTCAACATTCATAATCAACTGATTATCAATACCAATTTGCCCGATTTCATTTACGATCACCGCCAATTTCTGACCGTGATTCTCTGATAAAATGCGATTTAATAATGTCGTTTTCCCTGATCCAAGAAAACCAGTTAATATTGTTACTGGAATCATTTTGTACCTCTCCTTATAGCTATATGTTTCTACATTATAGCATATAGAAAAAATCGTTTTTGTAGCAAAACATATTTATTGTATGTACGACACTGTAACTATATAATAATATGTAGCAAGAAAGCCTTTTCAAAATATTATTCATTCATCAAGGGGGCACTTATAATGGAACGAGTTCAAATGGCCGAAACACTCGAATTTTCTCGTATGATTCAAGGTTTTTGGCGTTTAGCAGAATGGAATATGACAAAACAAGAATTACTTTCTTTCATTGAAGATTGTATGGATATGGGAATTACTACTTTTGATCATGCTGATATTTATGGCGGTTATACGTGTGAAGGACTGTTCGGAGAGGCATTACAACTAAAGCCTTCCTTACGTGAAAACATGCAAATCATCACAAAATGTGGAATCGCTCCCCCATCACCGAAATTTCCAGAGCGTTATGTTGCTCACTACAACACTAGTGCAAAACATATTATTCAAAGTGCAGAAGCTTCACTTAAAAATTTACATACAGATTATATTGACGTATTACTTATCCATCGTCCTGATCCTTTCATGGATCCAAATGAAGTGGCAGAAGCGTTCTCACGCTTAAGACAAGAAGGAAAAGTTCGTCATTTCGGTGTATCTAACTTTTTACCTTCCCAATTCAATATGTTAAGTTCATACTTAGATTTCCCGCTTATTACGAACCAAATTGAAGTATCAGCTCTGCAGCTTGAGCATTTTGAAAAGGGAACAATTGATTTATGTCAGGAAAAACGAATCAATCCAATGATTTGGTCACCTCTTGCTGGCGGAGAAATCTTTACTGGTCAATCAGAACGTGCTGTACGTGTACGTGAAACTGCGCAAAAAGTTGCTACTGAGCTAGGTGTTTCTAGTATCGATACGGTTATGTATGCTTGGTTACTTGCACATCCAGCTAAAATGTTGCCAATCATCGGCTCTGGTAAATTAGATCGTGTTAAAACAGCCGCTCTTGCTACAAAAGTTAACTTAGACCGTCAACAATGGTTTACAATTTTCGAAAGCTCTAACGGACATCCTGTACCATAATACACAAAAAGAAGAGCCGTTTCTCTACAGCTCTTCTTTTTCATATGTATTTCTAGTCATCGCAAATACACACATATCCCTTAATCCATTTCCATCTACTGCAACACTCGCACTTTCTAAAACACCCTCTAATTTAAAACCTAATTTCTCAGGGATCGCTCTACTTTTCTTATTTAAAGAATCACAACGAATTTCTACGCGGTTTGCTTTCAGTTCAGAAAAAGCATAATCTGTTATCCCCTTTGCAGCCTCAACCATATAGCCCTTTCCACTAAACCTCGAATCAATCCAATACCCGATTTCAAATTGGGGTATATCCCAATTAATGCGATGCAATCCGCTAGATGCGATAAACTCGCCTGTTTCTTTCGAAAATACTAGTAACCTTAAATCCTCACGCTGTAAAAATTGAATATGCGATTTTCTAATGCTCACTTCTACTTCTTCCTCTGTTTGCTCTTTTTGCGCAAAAACCATCCATGGTTTTAATTCTTTCATAGAAGCTTGAATGGCATCGTATACAACTTTACCATCACCTGGTTTCGGCATTCGAATCAATAACCTTTCAGTATAAAATTCAGAAGGAAAATCGAATAATAACGGATTCACTGTAAACACTCCCTATAATTCTTTTATATATAATAATATCCATCTCAAACTATACAGTAAAGAAATTTCTGAATTTTATACATTTAATTCATTTACATCTACCGCAACACGAACGCCAGATTCAATTGCCCCTTGTATCCATCCGTGATATAACGTTGTATGGTCTCCAGCAAAGAATATTCTTCCCTCTGGTTTGACAATCGCTGGTTGCAACTCTGATTCTTGACCGGCCTGAAATAGAGCAAACCCTCCAAGTGCATATGGATCCAACGTCCAACTTTTTGATATACCAGATAAGAATTCATCATATACTTGGCCACCTAATATCGTTGCTAAGTTTTGTAATGTGTAATAAATACGGTCACCCTTTGATAAGCCATCCCATAACAACGTATCATAAGACCATGTATAGCTTCCTAGCATCATAGCTGGTCCCTTCTCTCCAATTCCATAGCTTGGATAATAGGCGTAACGAATTGGCAAATCTGTTATAATTCTGCCACCTAACTGTCCTTGTTCTTCCCAAAATCGACTTTTAAATTGAATTCCTATTTTTGTCGCTGGCATATAATGCAATTCACGAATTGCTTTCCATTTCTCATGAGATATAGAATCAAATGGATCTACTTCTACAAACCGCATTGTCGAAAACGGAATGGTAACAATAACTAAGTCCCCTGTAATACTACTATATTCAAACGTTTCTTCGTTTCGATAGAAAGCTGTCACACCATTATCATGCTGATGTAGCTTCATTAATTTTTGATTATATATAATATCTTCCTCTAATTGTGGTAAAAAAGATTTTGGCAATCTATCATTACCGCCTATTATTTCACAAAATCCGCTCTCCTCTTGCATAATGTATAAAAAACGTAATGTCTCAACGAATGACCTTTCTAAAAAACCTTCTAAATCCAACAAAACGCCAATCATCTCAATTGTTACTGGTGAAAAGTAAGTATTATATTGATAAGGGTGATACTTTAAAAATTGTCCTGTAGAGTATCTGCCAAAATCATTTACTACAACATCCCAATTTTTCTCTGGGTTCTTTTTAATAAAATTTATAATAGGCTGTACCGCTAACAATAATAGCTCCTCAGACGTTTTCCCAACTTCATTCATTTCCACAGGATACTTTAATATACTTGGCTCTTTTTCATATTGTTTTAATGTCGTTTTTCGGCCGTTTACGTAAATAATATCAGTCTCATTCCTATTAATAAAAGGGCTTACCTGTAGCCCAAATTTTCTTATATATGCCATCGTTAATGTATGCGAATACGGAATTCTCATCGCCCCTACATCCAAATATAAACCGGTATCTTCCATTCTAACTGTCTCTATGCGGCCACCTACCCGGTTGTTTGCCTCAAAAATCTTCACTTCATGTCCCGCAGCTTTTAATAAAGATGCCGAAACTAATCCAGCCATGCCAGCCCCTACTACAATAATTTGCTTCGGACTCGTCGTCTTCTTTAATCCTTTATTTATAATTTTTAACGTTTCATCCATCTCCGTGTTATACATTATATCTTTCTGCACAATTCCACCCCTTACTTCATCAAATGGGCATTAGTCGTTTAGTGCATTTTATTCATAAATTTCCATAAACATAACAACAGAGCAAGTTGAATATTCACTGAAAATACATAAGAGATCGCTCTCACATCTCTTCACGCTTCGTATAATATAGCAACAGCAAATAAGGAGTGGTTAAAAATGAAACCAACTTACGACTACAATGCTACAAAAAAGTATTTAGAAGAAAAGAAACAACAGCTATGCAACAAACTTAGTAATATGCATCTATCTAAAAAAGAGCGTGAACAAATAAAACTTGAGATTGATAACTACGAATATATTTTAAATGTAGTCGAAATGAATCATTATGAACGAGGATTTTCACATTAAAAGTGGATATATAATTTATCCACTTTTTATTTTGAGCATTTCATTACGCATTTTTTGTAAGTAAATATATAATAGGATGTACATTAAGATTGAGAGGTATATTCTATGATCAAATTAAGTGTATTAGACCAATCCCCTATTTCAGATGGTAGTACGGCAGCCCAAGCTTTTTCACATACAGTTACGCTTGCGCAAGAAGTTGAAAAACTCGGATATACACGCTTTTGGGTATCAGAGCATCACAATTCTGTAAGCCTTGCTGGTTCAAGTCCAGAAATACTTATTTCTCATATTGCAGCAAAAACGGAGCGTATGAGAGTTGGTTCAGGTGGTGTTATGTTACCTCACTATAGCCCTTATAAAGTTGCTGAGAATTTCCGCGTTTTAGAAGCGCTTTATCCAAATCGTATTGACCTTGGTGTCGGCAGAGCACCTGGTGGTATGCCCATTGCAACTCGCGCACTTCAAGAAGGAAAAATGGTCTCACTTGATCAATATCCAGAGCAAATTGCAGATGTTGCAATGTACTTACATGATCAAGTACCAGAAAACCATCATTATGCAAATTTAAAGGCTACTCCTGTAATTCCCACATCTCCTGACATGTGGTTGCTTGGCTCTAGCGGAGAGAGTGCAAAGATTGCCGCACAACAAGGTGCTTCCTTTGCATTCGCACAGTTCATAAACGGATACGGTGGACCCGAGGTAATGGAGGCCTATAAAAAACAATTCCAACCTTCCTATTTAGGAGATAAACCAAAATCAATCGTAGCTATTTTTGTTATTTGCGGAGAAACAAATGAAGAGGCGGAAAAAATTGCTTCTAGTTTAGATTTATCAATCTTATTACTAGAACAAGGAAAGCGTACAACTGGTACTCCTTCTATCGAAACTGCTCAAAATTATTCATATAGCACGTATGATTTATTCCGTATAAAAGAAAATCGTCAACGTATGATAGTAGGCGATCCGTCTTCTGTAAAAGAAAAAATCATAAACTTAAGCAAAGCGTACAATACTGAAGAATTTATGATTGTCACTATTACTCATCGATTTGAAGATAAATTGAATTCTTATCGCTTATTGGCAAATGCTTTTAATTTATAATTTTAAAAAGGAGATACATCACATATGATGCATCTCCTTTTCTTACTACTTATTGTTTTCATTCCCTATATATTCAATAGCTTCTTTCAATACCTCTTCAAAGTGAATAGGATAATCATGATTTAAGTTAGGTATAATTTTATACTTATGTTCTATATTCTTATCTCTTAATAATTGTACAAATTGCTGTGTGCATTCGAAACAATCTTCATCTTGATCACCGCAGACTATATATCCCTTTATATGTTTATCCTGTAGTACTCCCAGCAACTCATTCCATTCTTCAACCTCTGGAAGCCACGGTGCCATAAAAATAAACCCATCCACAGCTATATCTTTTTGTAAAATTGTATATAGAGCTACTCTTGCTCCAGCAGAAAAACCGCCAATTATTACATGTTCTACTGTACGGTTCTCTATAAGCTTATCGTAATGCTCTTTTAATTCTTCTTTCCCTCTATGTAAATCATCCCATACAAACCCATCTGAAAACTGGATTTTCGAAGACTGTGGTAAAGCTAACGTATAATTTTGTACCAAAACAGATTTCCAATATGGTTCTATTATTCCTATATTTTCTTGATCACCGTGCATTGCAATAAATAGTTTTTCTTTTTTCTTACTTTCTATATATTTCACATCTGCTCGTTCTGTTTTCTTTGCTAACTCTTCTCTTTCTTTACATAATTGAACCATTTGATGAAACCCTTCAAATTTATGTAGTGGTTTTAAATCATCGTCCGAAATTAAATACTCATATCCATACCAAAAACCTTTTTCTATAATAGCTTCCTTCATTAAATGCAACGCTTCTTCTTCAAGTCCTGCTGCACTCGCTAATGCATATTTAAAATTATATATTTGAGCCTCATTCCCTACTATACCTTTAGCATGCTCCATTATATAAGTGTACGCTTCTAAACTTCCTTTACTTGCATAGCAATGTAACGTTTCATTTAATAATTGAATGTAAGTCATACCATTTTTCATACATCTACTCCCCCGTAACCTGTTATAATATTTATGTCTCAAACCTTTATATCATTCTGTAATCGTTATATAACTCAAGCTAACAATAACTTTATTCTTAAAATGATACTCAATTATTACTCCTCTTTACCCAATAAATTTAGTATAAAGTTAAATAGACTGAAAAATGAATATTTTTACAACCAAAAAAAGACAACAATATATTTATTGTTGTTCTCAATACATCTACCCACTCTTTTGTTTTTTTCTATCTGGTTTACTTGAAACTAAATAATGTTTTTCTGAAATATATAAGTCTCTTTTTAATTTACGATCTAAGTAAGGTCCTAGTTTCATTCCGCATATGAGGCGATCTTCACTACCTTCTACAATTGGAAACATTTCTTTTTCTGTTACATACTGATCTACTGCCTTTTGTACAATATCAATTTCTTTCACTAGGTTTAAGTTTTCTTCTGTATGTTCAAATACCTCAAGCGTTTCCTTCGTAATAAGAAAATGGTTTGTTGGAAATGCAGGTAAATACGGCTTTAACAAATCATAATTCACTGTATAATCATCATTTACTAATACTGTATAAACGATATTAGCATTCTTTTCTAGAAACTTGGCCATCGCTTGTTCCAATTCATCTTTCGTAATTTCACGCTCTTCTTTTCCAGTTTTGAAAAAGCGAAACATCGCATCGCCTCCTTTTTACTATATTATAGCATAAAAGAAAACTGAAAAATCACAAAAAAGTCATTGAAAGAATTTTTCAATGACTTTTTTCTTTATATTCTTATATTTATCCCGCTTTAATGGGCAGTAAGCCCCCCACTGATTAAAGTTTCACTTTATTTTAAGAACGCACTTAGCATCCATACATGTTGTTCTAATGTTGTATGAATTGCTAACAACATGTCCGCTGATGTTTCATCTCCAGCTTCACCAGCAACTTCCATGCCTTCTTTTAGTTCTTGAATAAGTGCTGAGTAATCATTTACTAATGTTTGCACCATTTCTTCTGCAGATTCCTTGCTTGTCCCTTCATTCACACTAGATGTTGCAAGATATTCTTTCATTGTCGCTAACGGCTTACCTTCCAATGCTAAAATACGTTCTGCTAATTCATCAATATACGTTCCAGCTTCATTGTAAAACTCTTCAAATTTCTCATGTAATGTAAAGAAGTGTGGTCCTGTCACATACCAGTGATAATTATGTAGTTTCACATATAACACATTCCAGTTTGCTACCTGCTTGTTTAATACTTCAACAACATTTGTTTTCGTACTCATACAATCCACTCCTCTTATCATTTTGTAATGATTATCTTTTCATAACCTAGTTACATGTTACCATACATTTCCTATCCTTTCGAACGATTAGCTTATATGTAACAAAGTTTTAACACCTTTAATATTTCCCTAATATGTATTAATTCATGTATGTTTTCAAACACTTCATACGTCTAATTGTCCAAGCTCATACATATGCATAATAGTAAATCAAGCTCATCGTAGTAGAAAGAGGGATAACATGGACAATCAACAATGGCAAGTAGCAAAGAAAGTCGCTGCTACTTATATTGGAACAGTCGTTGGAGCTGGATTTGCTACTGGACGAGAAATTGTTGAATTTTTTACAGTGAATGGCTTTTATGGAACAATTGGCATATGTATAAGTGGATTTTTTTTTATTTGGCTCGGTACAAAAATGATGTTACTCTCCTCACAAATCGGTGCATTTTCAGCGCAAGAATTTAACAAATATTTATTTGGGGATGTATTTGGAAATGTCGTAAACACATTATTATTGCTCGTATTATTTGGTGTAACGAGCGTTATGTTATCAGGAGCTGGGGCGGTATTCGAAGAGCAACTTCGTTTACCAAGACAACTCGGTATTTTCATTACAGTAATCGCCTGTCTCATTATAGGTAGTCGCGGATTACAAGGGGTTTTTGAAGTTAATACACTTGTCGTACCTATTATGATGATTTTCATTATCGGACTTGCTATTACAACGTTTTTTCACGGTACAACTCCTATTAGTAACACTATTCCTGCAGAAAGCTGGAATATGAAGTGGATAACTAGTCCTATTACATATGTCGCCTTAAATCTTTCTCTCGCCCAAAGCGTCCTCGTTCCGTTAGCCAGCGAAGTAAAAGATCGAAAGGCCATTTTATGGGGCGGTATTTTAGGTGGGGCAGGACTTTCTTTAATATTATTATGTAGCCATTTAGCTATCTTATCAGTCGACCAATTTTATCAATATAACATTCCAATGGCTGAAGTCATAAGAAAATTCAATGCCACTTTTCACTTTTTCTTTGTTCTTATCATTTTCGGTGAAGTATTCACAACTTTAGTTGGCAATGTGTTCGGAATGACAAAACAAATGCAATCCATCACTGGCTGGAAAAATAACAATATTATTTTCTTCATTTTACTAATAAGTTATTGCTTTAGTTACGTTGGTTACAGTGAATTACTCCATATTCTATATCCAGTAATCGGGTGGGTTAGCATCATTTTACTTCCGATTATTGCTTTTAAACAACTTCAAAAAACATAAAAAGCATCCATGTTATTGGATGCTTTTTATATATATTTACTCACAATCATCACATACTTCCCAGTACGGCCCCATTTCGAGTGCCAAATATGGCTTTAATTGCAACCGAATCATTCGACTAGGCATACGTTCTAAAACGAATTGAATCCCTTCTTCTTCTTCATCTAATTCAACTTTTGAAATCGCAATTCTTTGCATCGTCGAAATAGGCATTCCATCTTTATATAAAGTGATTTTCACCTCATCATATTCATTAAAATACAATTCAACACTCATTTGATTTTTCAACATTTCATTAACAATTTCATATTTATCATTTCGTTCCTGGATTATATATTTCCAAGCGCCTCTACCTTCTTCTTTCGGAGCTGCTTGAAATAATGTCATCAAATCCTCGTATAGCATAAGATAACCCCTCTCTTACTAAAAAACGATGAGTATTTTATATACTCTTTATCTCTATCACTATCCATATGTATTGTACCATATATCAACGTTCTAACCGTATTCATTTGCTTCATAAGTATATAAAAACACTTTATTCAGTCTTCATTATTATGTGGCTTACTTTATTACTTAATCCTCCTTAAATTTTAAACCTATTCCCAATCATTATTTGCTCACATCAAAAAAGGAGAGTGATTTACATCACTCTCCTTAAAAGAATTTCCCAGTAGCTGCTAACGCTAATACTAGTATTAGAATTGTAAATAATAATGATACTATAAAACTAAAAATAGGTAATGCTTTCTTTTCATTCTTCTTAAAGAGTAACTTTAAACTAAGAAAGATGTTTACTGGTACAAATATAAAATAAAAATATTTAACAATTTGCACTGAACTATTTGAAAGTGTTTTAAAAATAAACACTTCAATGAGAAAAACAATAAAAAATGAAATACTTAACCAAAATGAGACATAACTAAGCCAAGAATGTCTTTTTGTCCCCCAATACACTCCCATACGAATCTCCTTTTATTTGTATTCTATATGATTATAATTATACACAAAGTTAACAAATACCTTTATTTTTCGACAAATATTATACAAAATATATATTTAAACCTCATAAAAGTATTGTGTATTTCTATTTAATTTTACAAAAAAAATAGACTACTCCAATAGCATACTGCTATCTTGGAGTAGTCTGTTCTCTATTAAACTTTAAATCTTTCAATTAATACTTGTAACTCTTCAGCCATTTGAGAAAGCGTACCAGCTGCAGAACCAATTTCCTCCATCGAAGCTAATTGTTCTTCCGCTGATGCTGCAACGTTTTGAGTACTCGTCGCATTATTCTGCGCTGTCATTGCAATTTGTCCTACCGAAATAGACACTTCATTTGCACCTTTTGACATCCCGTTAGCCGTTTCAACCATCGTTTTAATTTGATCGGCAATTTCGTTTGTAGATTGTAAAATCTCAGTAAAGTTTTGCTTCGTTTCATTCGCAATTACAAGTCCAGATTGAACTTCTTCATTTACATGCCCCATTGATTTTACCGTCTTACTCATGTCATCTTGTATTTCACTTATTAATTTACTAATTTCACTAGAAGATACGCTAGACTTCTCCGCCAATTTACGTACTTCATCTGCAACGATTGCAAATCCTCTTCCGTGCTCTCCTGCTCTTGCAGCTTCAATTGCCGCATTCAAAGCTAGAAGATTTGTTTGATCTGCAATATTTTGAATGACTTCTAGTATGTCACCAATTTGTTTTGATTTATTATTTAATAACTGTATAACTTCATCTGACTGTGAAACAGATTCTGCAATAGACTGCATTTGATTTACTGTTTTTCCTACTAGTTTTCCACCATCTTCTGCTTTTTCACGAGTATGCGCAGAAGCCGTACTAATTGATGATGAGCTATTTGCTACATGTTGAATTCCTTCTGTTACATTAAATAGTAACATTGCACCATTTTCTACACTTGTTGTTTGTGTTGTTGCCCCACTCGATATTTCATCCATTGCCATTGTAATTTGCTCAGTCGCTTCACTCGCTTGTCTTACACTTGCCGTTAGCTCTTCTGATGCTGCTGCAACATGTCCAGCCGAAGTATTAATTCTTCCGATTAATGTTCGCAATGCATCAGTCATCTCATTAAATCCTTTTGCAAGTTGACCAATTTCATCATTAGAATGAATTTCGATGGTTTGCGTTAGATCTCCCTCACTTATTTCTTTAGAAGTGACAACTAATCTTTTTAATGGCTTCGTTATAGAAAGTGTCACAAAATAAATAAGTGCCCCGCCTATAACTAATGAAATGAACATAACAATTAACATATTATAAAATACAGGCTGCGCAGCTTCAATTACTTCATTTGAGTACATCGTCCCACTGATTTTCCAACCTGTTTTTACATTTGTAGCAAATACCATTTGTTTTTCGCTACCGTCATACATATATGAAAAAGCACCATGATTATCTTCATAAATTTTCCTCGCCCAAGAATCAGATGCTTTTTCTCCTGACTTCTCTTGAGGATGTGCAATTATTTTTTGTTTCCCATCTAAAATGAAAGCATATCCCTTTTTACCAATATTAATTAACTTCGTTGTTTTTAATAAATTATCTAAACTTAAATCTATCGCTACAACACCGTTTTTATCTTCTGCTTGTTTTGCAATCGTTACGACAATATGTCCATTTCCTTTTGCCTTATACGGCTCAGTAATTACAATACCACCTTGTTTTGCCACTGCATCTTTATACCAAGAACGTTCTGTTGGATCATAGTCCGCTGCCATTTGTATATTTGGTTCTTGCACAAATTTCTTATCATTTCCAGCAACGTATACTTGTTCAACATCTTTATTTAAATTAATATATTGAGATAACATCTTTCTTAATTCATCTTGATTTTCCCCTTGATACATATTCCCTTGAATCACTCGCGCAAAATTATTTATATCATTAAATTTTGCCTCAATCATTTGATTGATTAAATTATCTAATATTTTTATATTGTCGTGAGCACTACTCGTAATTTGTGATTCAAAATTCTTTTTAGCTGTTTGATAAGACATGCCTCCAATAATAGAGACAGCTGCAATTAAAATGACAAAAAATGAAATTAATAGTTTTTTTGCTACTTTCATATCACGAAACCAATTTAATAGTCTACCCATTACAAACCTCCTGCTTTTCAATTTTATAAGGTAAATCTCGTTAATCGTAAATATTTTCCATTCCCGAATTATTATTTTCATAACCTATTATGATGAATACTTTGTAAAGTTTAAACAAATAAATTCTATTTGTCTATATATTTGAATAATATTATTATAAAATTTACAAATGTAAAAAACCAAAGGAATATTCCTTTGGTTTCTTACATTTTTTTATGTTGTTTGGAAATCTTCTTCCACTTCTCACGCTCTGCTCTTGCAAGAATAGCATCTTGTTTTCTCATAAAATATGCTAGTTCTCTTTGTAATTTTTTATAACTTTGCAAACGATTTATCGTAATCATTCCGTTATCAATTGCCTTATGCACTGCACACCCTGGCTCATTTTCATGCTTGCAGTCCCTAAAACGGCACGTTTTTCCTAGTTCTTCAATATCAGAAAATGTTGTTTGAATTGCATCGCTTCCTTCCCAAAGCTGCAACTCCCTCATACCAGGAGTATCAATAACTAAACTACCACTCGGTAATCGAAACAATTCACGATGAGTTGTCGTATGCCTTCCTTTACTATCTTCCTCACGAATATCTCCCGTTTTTGCTACTTCAATTCCTATAAGTGCATTTAACAAAGTGGATTTTCCAACCCCTGATGACCCGACTAAAGCAATTGTTTTTCCTGAAGTAACGAATTGCTGCAACGATTCAATACCGGTATGCTCTACACTATCAACGACGAAGATTGGAACACCAATTGCCACAGCTTCCGTTTCTATAATTTTCTGTTCCACATCTTCACATAAACTACTCTTTGTTAAAACAATAACAGGCATTGCACCGCTTTCATACGCTAATAGTAAATAACGTTCCATTCTTCTTACATTAAAATCATGATTAAGTGCATTCACTAAAAATAGATAATCTACATTTGCTGCTATTACTTGTTCTTCCGTTCGAGTACCAGCCTCTTGTCTAGAAAAAGAGCTTCTTCTTGGAAAAATACGATGAATAATTGCTTTCTTTTCATTCTCTATTTTCTTTATATACACCCAATCACCAACTGCTGGATAATCTCCCTTCGTTACTGCTTCATGTCGAAACTTTCCAGACAGCTCTGCCATATATTCACCATCATTACAAATAATTCGATATATATGCTTATGCTCAAGTAAAATTCGTCCTACTTCAAAGTTCTCAACAGCTTGTTCCTCAAAAAAAGAATCCCAGCCGAACGATTCTAAAATATTTTGATTCAAATTGATATCCTCCCTAGTGTAAGCTAAGCGGAAGGATCGTGCGCTCCCTTATATAGTCTCGCCCTTTCCATCCACCTTTGTATTTGGTTTATTATTCCTATAAGTTATTTTCGCCATAATACATCACCCCGTTCTCTTTTTAATTACTCTCATTATATGGAATATTTATTTAAAAAGCTACCTTATTTAACGTAATTTTCAAACATTTTATTTTTCATCATTCTAATTTGTCCACGGTGATTAATCTCATCTTCTAGCACATGAAACCATAGATAGTACTGGTTATGCGCTACACCGTTAGGCCACTTTCTTTCTGACATTAGCCATGCATCATCTTGTTCACTCAAATACTTCAGAGATTCTTCTCGAACTTTTTGCAAAAGTTGTACATAATACTGTATTTCATGTCCACGAATCGTTCTCCCCGATTCCCCTAAATAGAGTGCGTCTTCCCATATTTCTAATTCTTCTTTTGTAAAGTCACGTTCTTGAAATGAAATAAGTTGGTGAGCTTTTTCTATAGCTGCTATATGCTTTAATAAAGCTCCGATAGAATTCCCACCACTTGACATAATTGAATCTAATTGCTCAACTGATAGATCGTTTATTTCCTGTAATGTTACAGCCCTCGTATGCTCCAGCATGCTTACTAATTCCCCTATATTTTTTGTATAACCATCCACACTTCTTATTCGGTAATCTATATTCATATCACGCACCCTTTTCTGTATTCATATTAAGGAATAACAGCTTCATATAATAGACTGAAATATATCAGATTTTTCTGTTATAATTAAATTGAATACGTAATACCCCCAAACAAACTTTCTCAATATGCTTCTATGAAATATTAAAAGGAATCAATATAAAATAATCGAATCTTATTCACTAAAAGGAGTGGATTCGATGGAAATGTATCAATGGCTAACTGCTATACTCGTTGGTGGCATTACCGGTTTCGTTTCCCATCTAATCAATAACCAAGGTAAGTTATTGCTTCCACGCCGTTTGAAGACTTTTTTTCACTTTGGGTTTTTGACTGATATTTTCACTGGTAGTCTAGCTGCACTTCTTGGACTCGTTTTATTTGATGTCACCTTAATAAAAGAAATTATTAAAGTATCCATTGTGACTGCTATTTCCGGTCAGACTTTTTTACTACATCAAGCTCTTGGTGGCGAACAGGCTAAAAATACGCAAATCGGGAAAGCTGATGAGAAGATTCAAGAAATTGACAAATTATTGCGACGTTAGTCTATACTTTTTTTGAAAATTATTGCTATAATAAACAATAAATATTTTCTATTGCGTCGTTTGTCAGAAGAAAGGGTGTTTCGTATGACAAAAAAGAAAATAGAAGATTTCTTAACAGACACTGAAAAAGAGGAACTGCTAGAAAACTATAAATGTTTACGAGAAGCCCGCACAAAAAGCGAAGCTAACTATTTTGGAGAAGCAGTAAACCATCTATTAAATAAAGCTAAACAACGAATTATTAAAGATGCAGGCATACATGATGAAAATGCAGCAACTGTTCAATCAAAGAGAAAAGCACTGTTTTAGTTCATTAGCTAAAACAGTGCTTTTTATTATGTTATTTTTCACATTACTTTCACAACTATTTCACAATTACAAGTAGTCCTATATGTTATACTCAGTATATCCTTTTCCAAGGAGCTATATGCCGATATATGAATCCCTATCTCTATAGGGATTTTTATTTTTGGGCTCTTTTTTATTTGTAAAGACTTTATGACGCAATTCCTATTTCACTATTTTCAGTAAGCTTTTCACTTTTTCTAAACAGAAATACAGCTATAATATATAATATTGCAGTAAAACTACCTACAAATATAAAATTGTGAGATGCTGCAAATAACATTCCTGCTATTGCCGCTCCAATCATTTGACCAATATACATAGAAGCATTTGCAAGCGCGGCTCCTGTTCCTCTTGCTACACTAGACATATTTTGTAAGTGCCTCATCATTAATACAAACAAAATTCCTGTTACAAAAAATAAAACAAAGAACAATAACTCCACCAATATAATGTTATTTACATGGGGAAGTAATACATATAGCACTGCTGTAAATATAATTCCACCATAGAATGAAAGGTTATAACCAATTTTATTTACGATTCTAGGTCCAAAAATATTACCAGTTAAATTTCCTAATCCTAATACGAGCATAGCTGTGCCTATTTCATGAATTTGCAAGCCAAATTGAATAGACAGCCACACACCAAAGAATGAAAATGTAGCAAAATTACCAGTTTGAAAAACAAAATATGCAAAATAAGAAAGTGAAACCTTAGAATCTGAAAGTAATTGTTTATAGCGCTTTAAGATATTTGTTTTATTTTCCCTTATATGAACCGGTTGTATTTCTGGTAATACTACATAAATAAGAATGACAAGTAATGCTGATAATATACCAATGACGAAGAATGGTGTTGTATAGTGTATCATTGCTAAATATGATCCAACTGGCAGTCCTAAAATTTGAGAGAGTGACAATCCTGCTGTTGCAATCCCAATTGCCTTTACAATTTGTTCCTTCTCTATAAGCAGTGGAATAGATACCCACACTTGTGGAGATACAAAGGCTGCACTTACACCTGCTAAAAATCTAAATGTTAACATCCATAGAAAACTCGGTGCAATTCCACATAAAAACGTACTTAACGCAAAAAAACTCATTCCTATTACCATCACTTTTTTTCTGTTTAAACTATCTGATATAGGACCAGCGATAAGTGCAAATGCAGCGTATCCTAAAGCATATGAACTCACCATCCACCCTGACAACTCAGTTGAAATATGATACACCTGTTGTAATGTGGGTAACAGTGGTGAAATTAAGAAAGTATCTGTACCGATCATAAACATGATTGTAAAGAATACAGCTAGTACTCTTTTCATTTAAATCTTCTCCTTTTATATAAAAGGAGGGAATTATCCCTCCTTTCAACTAATCTTCTAAAATAGATTCAATCTCTTTCATGACATCTTCATTCAATGAAACTTCCACCGCTCTTACACTTTCTCTTATTTGCTCCGCTCGTTTCCCACCAGGAATAACAGTATCAATTCCTTTTTGGTTTAATAACCATGCTAAAGCTAAATGTGATAATTCGAGATCCTTTTCTTTAGCTATGTCTTTTAACTTTTCAACTTTCTTAAAGTTGCTCTTATATGTATTCTCTTCAAATAGATTTACACTTTGACGCCAATCTCCTTTATTCAATTTGAAATCTTCTGTATATTTACCACCTAGTATCCCAAAAGCAAGAGGCCCGTAAGGAATAAATGAAATACCTGATTCTATACAATATGGCAAAAGTTCTTGCCCAGCAGTACGATCTAACATATTATACGGTGATTGTACAACATCTATGTGCCCATGCTGATTCGCTTCTTTTAATTGCTCTACGTTTACGTTAGATATTCCAATTGAACGAATTTTCCCTTCTTCTTTTAGGCGAGTAAGTTCTCCAATTGAATCTATGTAACTTGTTTCTGGGTTTGTAAAATGTAAATAATATAAATCAATATAATCAGTTTGTAATCTTCTTAAGCTATTTTCTACAGCATTTCTTAAATAGCTCGGTTCATTATTCATATAAACCTCTCCATTTAATAACGGTTGTATTCCACCTTTTGTAGCAAGTACAACTTCGTGGCGTTTTCCCTTCAATACTTCCCCTACCAATTCTTCTGATCTGCCGAAACCGTATGAATCTGCTGTATCAATAAAGGTAATCCCTTGCCCCATAGCTTCTTCTATTAATTGTTTTCCTTCTTCCTCATTCACATCAGCATATAAATTATGTCCCCCTACAGCGTTTGTTCCTAACCCCAACTTTGAAATATGTAGTCCTGCCTTTTGCAATTTTGTATACTTCATTTTTTTCTCCCCCTATATTTCTATTGTTCGAATATATTCGAACAATAGAAATATATCACTTTATATGTTATAGTGCAAATATATTAACTTATACGAGCAGGTGAAAAAATGCGTACTCTCTATCATCCAAATCGAGAAGAAATTCAATTTTCTTCTATTTTATATGCACTTAGTGATCAAATTCGTTTACAAATTGTAACTATGCTACTAGAGAAAAAGGAACAATCTTGTGGTGCGTTAAATATTCCAATTGCGAAATCAACTTTATCTCACCATTTCAAAGTTTTACGTGAATCTGGTGTTATGTATACACGCCTTGAAGGCACACAACGTTTCATTTCAATTCGTGAAGATGACTTAAATGCTAGATTCCCCGGTTTATTAGATGTCATAATACATGCAACAGAACCATACTAAAACAACATCTCATAGGAATATGAGATGTTGTTTAGTTTTTTCTATTTTTTTAATACTGTGAAGCTTTATTCATTGAGGCTTTTGTTCTTCACTATAACTACCAAATCCCTTCCTAAATTAAAGTTTGAATAAAACGTTTGAACGCTGATATCCCTTCTTCATCTCGTTTAAAAACACCAGCATCTTCAAGCGCCTGAATAAATTTCTGTCCCAATTCTTCTCTGATAATCTCCTGTATATTTTGTTCATTCATCCTATTTTCATATTTGGTTTTTAATTGTTCTGCCCATTGTATATGAGGTGCTGGAATATTATTTGGAATATTAAGTAAGAATTTCCCCACTTCCTGAAGTTCTGTTTTTAAACGAGCAGGAAGTACAGCTAGCCCCATTACTTCAATCAGACCGATATTTTCCTTTTTAATATGTTGTATTTCCGCATGCGGGTGGAAAATACCCAGTGGATGTTCCTCACTTGTATAATTGTTCCGTAAAACTAGATCCAATTCGTACATATTATTCCGGTAACGAGCAATAGGAGTAATCGTATTATGCGGAACATCATTCGTAAATGCAAATATATTAACAGAAGGATCACTATATCCCTTCCAACTCTCTAATATGTACTCCCCTGCATTTACTATTTGTTCTATGTCGTTACTTCTTAAGCGAATAACTGACATAGGCCATTTAATAATCGAACATTGCATTTTTGGAAAGTTAGTTAGTTCAAAAATTAGGTCGTTCGATGCATTTGCCATAGCAAATTCATAGTTTCCACCTTGATAGTGGTCATGTGTTAAAATAGACCCTCCTACAATTGGCAAATCTGCATTGGAACCAAGGAAATAATGCGGGAATTTTTCTACAAATTTTAATAAACGTAAAAATGTTTGACGATCAATTTTCATTTCCCGGTGGTCTGAGGACAATACAATACAGTGTTCATTGAAGTATATATACGGAGAATACTGTAGAAACCAGCTTTCATCTGTAATGTTCATTCGAATCATACGATGATTCGAGCGTGCAGGATGTCCAATTCTGCCCCTATATCCTTCATTCTCTATACAGAGTAAACATTTTGGATAATTTGTATTTTCCAATACTCTTTCTTTAGCAATTTGTTTAGGGTCTTTTTCTGGTTTTGATAAATTAATTGTTATATCAATGGCACCGTATTCCGTATTTACTTTATAATTTATATTTTTGGCAATTTGCTTCATTTGGATATAGTTGCTGTTTTTACTTAATTCATAGAAGTAATCTGTCGCAGCCTTCGGATTTTGTTCGTATTTTTCATAAAATAGAGTATTGATAACGGACGGTTTGGACATAAAAACATCCATAATTACACTTGCTAAAATCTCCTTCTCATCCAGTACTTCCTCAATGACTTTATGCATACAAGCATATTCTATTAACTCTTCCAACAGCTCCGAAATTGCTTTCTTTGCAGGCCCAGGAGCTGGTGCTTCCACTACAAAGTCATCTAAACGAAGTAAGGCAAGGATTTTATTCCTTGTATATATTGCATCTTCTTGTTCAATTAATTGAATTTTGATAGCACGATCAATTAACTGCTGGATAGCTTGATATATCATCATCATTTACCTCCTCTAGTCTCATAGCGTTTTAGGTTGTTACGATGCAAGTTCTATGTACCTTTTATCATTTTATGAACGGATGTATGGGATAACCACCATTCGAATATACGTTTTGCTTTCTCCGAAGAAGCTATTAGCATACTAGAATCACCCGTTTAGCAAGCTATTTTGTTACATTATACGTACGTAAAAACACTTCTACAATCAACATCTTGTCGTATTTTTTAGACATGTTGCTTTTCATTTTTAACATCTCACTAAAAACATAAAAAAGTACATGTTTTGAAGAACGATTTCCGACGATTCAATGAACACAATGTGGCCTACCTCCACCGAGATAGACCTTTCATCCACAATATTACACTAGCAATAAAATAACCCTAGCTTTATAAACCAGGATTATTTGTTATTTATCTTATTTTCAACATTACAAAAAACAATATTTCTAAAAAACATAGCAATATCTCACTTGTGTAAGCATTTCACAAAAAGTAATCTATGGGTACAGATAGATACTGGAAACTACTTCTGGTTTTAATAGATTCTCAACTACTATACAAGCTTCACATTCTATCAAAATATTAAGTTTAAAAGATCATAAAGTAATCTATACCTGTGAAAAACCATCCATATCAAAATTGCCAAAATGGAAACGAGGGGGTACATATGAAAAAATCGAAAAGGAAATTCAAGAGGAAGATTGCAACACTTGTAACAAGTTGTGTCGTAGGTTCTACTTGTTTTACAAATGGTTCCCTAATCCAAGCCGAAGGAACCACGGATACTAAACAAACTAAACAAGCTGAAAATCAAATCATTTCTCAAAGCCCAAATGCGGTTATTTCATCTAATCAAATGAATGTTCTCGTTGATGTGAATTTTCCAAGAGTCATTCAATACGATTTAAAATCCGGAAATGGAGCAGGAAAGACTTTTTACGGACAGACTGAGACATTAAATACAATCCTTATAAATGATGTAGCAGTAAAACCAAAAGTAAAAACAAAAGTTTCCTCAGAGAAAGTTGTATATGAGATGACGGTAATAGATACTCCCAACAATATCTCTGCGGTTATTACTGCTGAGTTGGCTGTTAAAGAGAATATATTAGAATTCAATATTACAAAGATCGTCGACAACAAAATCGTAAAAACTATCGAAATTCCAAATCATAATTTAATTTCTGTAAATAACAGTCAAAAAAACGCAGTGCTAGATGGCGTACAGATGTCAACAAATACACGTATTAATGGTGATAGACAGGTAAAGGTTGATGAAAGTTTAATTACGAAAGATGAAGAGCAAAAAGGATATATGTATGCCTTTCTTTCTACTGATGAATTAAGTGCAAGTATATGGTCGAATACAGAGAATAGTTTAGCAAAAAAATTGACTCCAGATTCTTATGCTGCAAAGACCGATGCTCAAAGAATTACGGCAACTGCTACGACTAATAGTACAGGAAAAAAAACACTTGGTCTAAGTAGTACCTTCTGGACGTATCAAAAGTCAGAAGGACATCGTAAAGAAGATGGCACTCTAGAGCTAAAGGATGGAACAGTTAATAAGGTTGATGAAATGCCGTCCGTGAAAGTAATCATTACTGCTGACGCTAATGATGATAAAAAGATAAACTGGCAAGACGGAGCAATTGCTTATAGAAAAATTATGAACGAACCTCTAGGGGCAGAAAAGGTTCCAGACTTAGTTGGTTACCGTGTTAATATGAACTTTGGCAGTCAAGCCCAAAATCCTTTCTTAATGGCTTTAGACGGAGTAAAAAAGTTTTATTTAAATACTGATGGACTAGGACAATCTATTCTACTAAAAGGTTATGGTAGTGAAGGACATGATTCTGGTCATTTAAATTATGCTGATATTGGAACCCGAATTGGCGGTGCAAAGGACATGAAAGCATTGCTAACAAAGGGGAAAGAATATGGGGCATCTTTTGGTGTTCATGTGAATGCAAGTGAAACATATCCAGAGTCAAAATATTTCCAAGAAGATCGTTTATTAAAAAATCCAGATGGAACTTATAAATATGGTTGGAACTGGATTGACCAAGGAATAAACATTAACGCTGATTATGATTTAAGAAATGGTAGAGCACAACGATTCAAAGATTTATATGATGTTCTTGGTGGTAAAAAAAATGATTTAGATTTTATTTATGTAGATGTTTGGGGTAATGGACAGTCAGGTGATAATAGCACATGGCCGAGCCGTCAATTAAGTAAAGAAATAAACAGTTTAGGTTGGCGCTTAGGTAGTGAGTGGGGATATGCAAATGAGTATGATTCTACATTCCAACACTGGGCAGCCGATTTAACTTATGGCGGGTATACGCTAAAAGGCATTAATAGTACAATCACCCGTTTCATTAAAAACCATCAAAAAGATGCATGGATTGGTAACTATCCTAAGTATGGAGGCGATGCAGATGCTCCATTATTAGGTGGATACAGTATGAAAGACTTTGAAGGTTGGCAAGGTAGGAGTGACTACAAAGCGTATATTGATAATTTATTTGCGGTAAATATTCCAACCAAATTCATTCAACATTATAAAGTCACACAGTGGGAAAATGGTAAAGCAGTTGAAATGAAAGATGATAAGCAACAACCTTACAACTGGGTACCAGGTATGAAGACAGTATTAAAGGATGAATCTAGTGAAAATACACTTACAATTGAAAGAAAATCAAATAATTTTGCAAATGATCAAGATGGCTATCGAACAAGAACTATGACATTAAATGGTAAACAAATATTTGAAGGTAAACCTGGTGACGAAAAATATTTATTTCCATGGTCTTGGGATCAAAATGGTAAAAAATTATCAGCAGAGAATGAAAAATTATATCACTGGAACACAAACGGTGGAAAAACAACGTGGACTGTCCCTACTGGTTGGCAAGGTACCGTTAAAGTGTATGAGTTAACAGAATTAGGTAAAGAGAAAATGAAAAATGTTAAAATTGAAAATGGAAAAATCACATTAGATGCAAAAAAATCTACTCCATATGTAATTTATAAAGGGCCAAAGTCCAATAAAGATGTTAAATGGAGTGAAGGAATGCACCTTATAGATACTGGATTTAATAGCAATTCCCTAAAAGATTGGAAAATTAAAGGAGACTCAAAAGCTGTTAAGATCACGAAGAGTGAAGGTAATAATAATATGCTAACAATCTCCAATAATAAAAAGAAAGTACATGTAACTCAAAAATTAACAGACCTAAAACCTAATACAAGGTATGCTGCATATGTGGGTATAGACAACCGAAGTGAAGCACAAGCAAGCTTAACAATTACTTCTAACGACAAAGAGTACACAAATAGTACTGGTAAATCTATTGCTAAAAACTATGTAAGAGCATACGCACATAATACACTAGGCTCTGAGCAAGCAAAAGCTGATGGTCAAATGACTTCAACTGTGGATGGAACAAGTTACTTTCAAAATATGTATGTGTTTTTTGAAACTGGCAATAGAACATCAGATGTAACCATCGATTTATCTAGAGATAGTGGAAATGGCGCAAGTTACTTTGATGATATTCGCATCGTGGAAAGTAATGCCGAAAACCAAGTAAGCGATCATAAATTCGTACAAGACTTTGAAAACGTAGTACAAGGCATCTATCCGTTTGTAATTGGTAATATTGAAGGCGTAGAAGATAATAGAACACACCTGTCTGAATTACATGCACCATATACACAAAGAGGTTGGAACCAAAAAATAGTAAATGATGTTATCGCAGGTAAATGGTCACTTAAAACGAATGGATTAACAGAAGGTGATGCTCTTGTGTATCAAACGATCCCTCAAAACTTCACATTTAAACCAGAAGTAACCTATAAAATTACTTTTGATTATGAAGCAGGTAGTGATGGAACGTATTCAGTGGTGACAGGTAATGCTCCATTTGAAGAAAAAGGAGTATTAACGAAGGAGGAATTAAAATCGACCGCAAGTAGTGATAAGAATACAAGAGCTGGCACATATTCCTTTACTTTAACAGGAGATAAATCCGGGCAAAGCTGGTTTGGCATTTATTCCACTAATAAAGCAGCTAATACTAATGGTGTGAAAGGCTCACAAGCTAACTTTAACGGTTATAAAGATATTATGATTGATAATCTAGTTATTGAAGTAGTGCCAAATAAAGTGAAACTTTAATCAATGGGGGTTTTCTTCATCCCCCACCTAACTTCTTGCTTTCGCTGCATTTTGAGGTGGGGGTCTTACTGCCCATTAAAGCGGGATAAATAGAATTAGTTGCTTTAAATTGAAAGAGGTTGTCTCAAAGGATCCTTAAAATTGATCTTTTGGTGACAACTTCTTTTTATACTCTACAAACCTAAGAGAATCCTTCCTTTCTGCCCGTAATTTCGTTGTGGTGACATACTTATATGAAAAAGAGGTTAACCTTTATAGCTATTCAGCTACCTTTTGGTCAACCTCTTTTCTTTCACGATATTACACGAACGATAAAACTCGCTTTATCTTAATTTGAGATTTTTACCTCTGTGTCTCTCCCCCTGTAGTCACCTTTTCAATACGTAAATTATCTAAAATAAACGTACCTGCTCCGGTATCTCCATTTAAATTCGTTCCATCACTGAAAATTCCAACGTAAGTTTGACCGTTCTCAGAACCTGTCACAGTAAACTCTGCTGTTTTTGTGTCAGTAGATGCAGTAAGAGTGTTATTCACACTCAATCCCTTTGCACTCGCAATGTCTCGAACATCAATTTCTTGATCCCCTGAAATAAAGCGGAATGCATTTGCTGTTGTTTGGTAGTCAAATGATACTTTATAAGTTACGCCTGGTTCGAAACGATAATTTTGAGGAATAGTACGGTACAGCAAACCTTTATTTCCGGTGTTCACTTTAACGGACCAATTCCCACCTAATACATCATCGACTAATTTTTTACCTGCCCATCCTTTTTGCGTATATGGAGCATGCAATTCAGACAAATGAATTCTGTTGTCTTCTACACCTTCTGTATTACCAATAACAAACGGATAAATACCTTGTACTACCGATTCAAAATCTTGTTTAAATTCCGTCGGTGAGACATTATTTTTTAAAGACTTTTGAACGATTCGAATGTCATCAAATTTTGTGTTCCCTTTCCCAGAATCACGGCTTAGAGTTAATTTAGCCCTATTAGATACAGCTGTAAAGCTCACTTGCATGATTTGCATTTTGCTGTTGTATCCATCATTTGTGGCATGTGAATCTGCCTTAACATAGTTCTTTTGCAGGCTGCGAAGTGTGTAATTGCTAGCATCTTCTTTCCCACCTGTTACTGTAATTCCGGCCTTTACATCACTATTGTTTTCAACATATACCTCTGCTACGTAATTTTTACCTGATTCCAAACCAGTAAGGACACGGGAAACAGTTGTATCTTTTGATGGACTATCAATGTTTAAGTAGTAATCTCCACTACTTACATTACGATTGTTTCCAGTTTGATTCGTTCTGATGACGCTTACTGCTTTATTATCACCCTCAATAGTTGTATATGCGCTTACTTTTCCTGTATTGAATCCCCCATCATATATATGAGCATCCTTGCCCCAATTGTAGTCAAAGATTTCCAAACCCTTATCTCTTTTTGGTACGACAACATAAGGAGTTGCGGCACTTGCTGTCAAAGTTATCTTATTATTTACGACCTTTACTTCTTTCACATCTGTTCTACCTTGATCTGTCAATTTGTATACATAAACAGTAGTGGCATTTTTATATTCATCTGGAAGTGTCCAAGTCGTTGTACCACCTTCCAAATTCCAGTGATATAATTTTTCTGAATCAGCAGTTGGATTTTTAAAGTCTTGTTTCACCCAAGGAATTAAATACGCATGGCCATCAAGTATAACATTTCCATTTAGCTTAATAACACGTTCTCTAGCATTGTCTTTTCTAGTTACATCGACAACATCCCCATTGCTTGGGTCCTTCAATTTTATTTCCTTTTCTAAGTTCGTCTTGCTCTTATCCCCTTCTACATTTGTCCAGTTCGTTATATAATATTTTTGTAGGAATTTAGTAGGTAAATTCGTATCAAATGTCATACGAATAAAGTTATCGAAATTCTTATCAGATTGCCATCCTTCGAAACCAGCTAATTCAAATCCACCAAGTAATGGATGGTCAGCAGTTCCACCTACTTCAGGCCAATTCAACACCCAAGAATCTCTTTGGTGATTACTAATAAAACGCAGTACTTCTGAGTTAATCCCTTTACTTTCCGGTCCACCGTAGTTTTTATCAGTAGCCCAATGTTGCCACGTTGAGTAATTGGCCATAGAACCACCAAATTCCGTTGTTAATCTCCAACCTCTATCTTTAAATTGATCTGCTATTCTATTTGATTCCCATTGATTTTGATACCATACATCTAAATAAATAAAGTCAAGATCAGGAACAGTCGTTTTCAATTCATCTAGTCTCTTCGCACGCGATCCAGAATACAAATCTTTTAATTTATTAATTGTATAAGATTGATCTAACCATCCCCATCCTAATGAACTTGGACGATCAATAAAATCATTATTGAAAGCTTTCGCTTCTGGATAAGTTTCTTGAGCATTTATATGGACACCGAATTGGGTATTATACTTATGTCCCTCTTTAATAAGCGTATTTAAATCTTTAACGCCTCCCATACGTTCGCCCACATCACCATAATCTGGATGACCACTATCATGCCCTTCGTTTGCATATCCTTTTAATATGACCGCTTGCCCCAATTCATCTGTAGCAAGAGCAACCTTTTTCACATTATCGGATGTTTTTAAGAATGGTTGTTGCGCTTGTGAGCCGAAATTCATTGCAATACGCATTCCAACATTATTGTTTACATCTTGGTATCCTTTAATGTCTTGCATAATATCACGGTATGCAATCGCCGCATCTTGCCAGTCTGCCTTATTATCATTATTCAAATCTTTAGCAATAGCTATTTTAATAGTTGGTTTATCTTTTTGTGGTTCTGGCATAAAATCTCTTTGATAATAAAGTGCACTAGAACCGATTCCCATTGCTTTAGCACCATTTTTATTTACATATCGATTTGCAACTAAATTTTTATAGCCGTCCACTTCTGAACTAGACCATACACCTGCGCTCAATTCGTCAGCTGACAAGAATGCTGTATAATTTTTAGTAGATGTACCTATTTCTCCCATAGAAGAATCTACGCTTACATCTACATCACCTGTTTTCCTAACATCTGTACTAATATTCGTTAATTTAGCTTTTGCACCTTTTTGTTCCGAATTTACCGATATAAAGTTCATATCAGCAAACTCAACCGTCTCGATTTTGGCACTACCATTATTCTTAATTTCATCGAAGCTATAAACAACCTTATTATCATTCACCTTTACAGATACCTTAAATACCGCATCAAGGTTTTTCATTTCATCTACAACTTTTAATGTATATAGTGCTTCACTATCGTTTAACTTTTCAAATTTTACTTTAGGATAGTATAGTCCACCATTTACTTTCAATCCGTAAACAGGAGCTTCCTGTCCGCTCATTACTTTATCGCCCACTTTGTATTTCACAATCCGCGGGAATACTTGGTCAATTGTGACGTCCATATACTTTGACTTTATTATATTTTCTACTGGTTGAGTATCTGGAGGCTTTGGTGCACTATATTCCTTTATTTTGACATTTGAAATCGTAATATCGGCAGCACCTCGGCTTTTTTCAAATCCTAGTAAGCCAGCTTGATCTACACCACCTGTTAAAGTCCAAGAATCTACCTTTTTATCATCAATGTATAACGTCGCAACATCGTCCATGAATACTAAACGTAAATGGTATGTTTGTTTTGCTTTTAACGGCACGTTTGAAGTCATCGACGTCCAATTGTTTATAGGGCCAAAAGTTTCTCCAAAATACTGATCGTTCGTATCCCCTGTTCCTACATATGTGTATGTAGATGAATTTTGAACACGATAGATAAATCCAAAACGATTCATCTTATCAGTATTAGTAGTAACATCCGCTTCAAAAACACCATTTTTAATCGCCTTCATTTGGTTGTAGACAATTCGATTCTTTTGGGTAGATGTAACACCGAAAGTGGCTGAACCATCTTCATTATAGGTAACTTTTCCGTCACCTGAGATAATTTTCAAATCACCTTCTTCCAATTTATTATCCGTAATGTCGACAAGTTTTTCATTTCCTGGATCTGTGCCTCCATCCCCAGGCGCCTTTCCTAATTCAATGAGTACTTGACTATTTTTATCTCCATAAGCCCCAAGTTTAATCGCTTCCTTACCTGTAAGAAGGTTATTTACATCATTAGATAAGGTAACCGGTCCAAATAAATCTTTTCCATCTAACGTAATATTCAAAGTGGTTTTATTATAATCAATTTTAATAGAGTGCGAAGTTCCAGCCTCTGGAAGTGGAACATTAGGTCTAGTTTTTAGCCATTCACCTTTCCCTTGATATTTGTATTCGTAGAACCATCCAAGTGAGTCGTAGCCTACAAAAACGAAATTATTATTGTCAATATAATGAGGATAGAAACCGAATCTAGTATCTTGTCCCTTTGTTTCTGGAATAAAACTATATTCCATCGTTCCTGATTCTTTAGCGACTTTATTCTGCTCTTGAAAAACTGCAGCTTTAGCCCCATTATCGTTGCCAGCACCTGCTCCAAGCCTTGCATATGACTTACCATTTTGTTCTATTAATGCATTGATTTCGTTTCCAACAGATGAAATTGTAACCCATGGATTAGACGTATTTGCCCCTACATGCCGCGGCACAATCATGCTTGCTAAAAGTGTTGGCACAATCAACATACATGCAAGAAGGGTATTAAAAACTCTCTTGAAATGCTTATTTTCCAATTCTTTTCCTCCCTTGAATTTAAAATTTTGGTTAAAGACGATACCTGCACATTAATTTTTAAATAAACAAAAACCTGAAAGGCACCGCTTTCACTTATGTTTAGAATAGTTTTTTTAAAGTGCCTACACAATAAAGATATTGTTTCTTTTTTTAGGTATATTGTCTTTTTAAAAACGCTTACAATACAAAGATATTGTTAGCTTTTTCAAGTGTATTTTTTGGCAAAACCCCACTAAAATTCAATTAGTTTGATTGTACATGGCTATTAGTACTTACCATTTTCTTTATATATAAAGGGTCCCCATATACCTTTACCCGAAGCTATAGTTACTACTGCCCTTGCTGTTCTCGATTTTCATTCTAGGGTTTTCACCATGTTGGACACACTAAAAAAAGAGCAGACGAATGTCTGCTCTTAATTTGTCATTCCGTTTAAAAATTGATTCTGATGCAATTATCACTTAAAGCTAGAAAGAAATAAAGGACATATAGAAGGAAAGATATCGTACTAACTTTGAAGATCCGCTGTTTGTTTTACTTTAGCAAACCATGAGTTGGCTGTCTCTTTCAACACGAGATTTAGTTCTTCAGCGTTCCTTTTACCAGTATCTTTTAACCAATCACGACCTGCTTGTTCACCGCTTATAGCAAAAGGTGCCACACCGTCCTTCCAGGTTGCCCGACCACATAACACTCCGTTAAAGGTAGAACCGGATTCTTTAGCAAATTTCAATGTTTCTTGGAATAATTTAGCACTTACACCTGCACTTAAGAAGATAAACGGCAGCTCAGTTACTTCACTTTGTTCTTTGAAAAAAGAAGCAGCTTCTTCTTTTCTGTAAACGAATTCACCTGTCGTATACCCTTCCACAAAATTCATATCCACCGGAACCTCTACTTTTAAAACATCTACTTGGTATTGAGATTTCGAGAACTCCTTCATAGCCTCAATCACTTTATGTGGTTTTATTTTTGCGTACTCTTTACTTTTCGCATCATCATTTTCAGCATCATAAGTAACAATCTCCAAGAAAAATGGAATATCTTCAGCAGCACACTCAGATCCGATACGTTCCATATAGACATGTTTATAGTTATTAATTTTTTCATCTTCATCGAAATCATAGTAGAGTAAGAATTTAATAGCATCGGCACCTGCTGCCTTTAATCGTTTCACTGACCATTCCGATAATAAATCTGGTAACCGTCCTACTTCTGACGCATCGTATCCGGTTTTTTCATACGCTACTATTAAGCCTGATTCTTTATGTCGGACCTTTGCCGCTGGCAGTCCGTATTCCGGGTCCAAAAGAATTGCTGTTGCAAATGGTGTTAATTCCTCAGAAACCAATTCTTTGAAACGGATAATGCCCTCATCTCCAACATGACTTGCACCGCCAGACGCAATCATTTTTTTCAATGAACCGCGTTGATCAATAGCCAATGCTCCAATTATGCCATTTTCAGCAGATAAACGTTTTAGAGCTTCCAATTTATTCTTGGTTAGTTCTAACATCAACATTCTCCTCTACTAATCTATTTTTTCAATTTTAATGAGATCAAAGTATTGTTTAAACTTATTTATATTAATATAACCAGTACCAACTTCCATCGTATTTAATATTCCTGTAGTCATCGCCGTTTTAAGAACAGTCTCAACCGTTTGATTTTGATATAATGCCACAGCTAGCCCTGCAACTGTCGCATCACCAGATCCAACCGGATTGACCACTTCTATTTTTGGAACCGTAACTTGGTAATAGTCCTCACCATTCCTGACAAAGGCACCTTCACTACCCAATGACACGATAATCCACTCAATTCCAGTAAATAGTTCATGGTTTAATGCTTGCTTCAAATCTATGATTCCCATTTCCATGTTAATGCCCAACAACTGAGATAATTCTGCTTTATTTGGTTTGATGGCAAATGGTTTTTCTTTATGCACCAAGGCGTTTTTCAAAGATTTCCCTGATGAATCTATAATCACTGGAATTCCATTGTTATTACAGATTTCTAACATTTGATAATAAAAGTTAGTCGGTAACCCTTTCGGCAAACTACCTGAAATTGTCACAAGTGAAGCTGTTGTAAGCAAACATTCAAATTTTTCTAAAAAAGTTATCCCTTCTTCATTGGATAATGTCGGCCCTGATTCTAAAATCTCTGTTTGCATCCCTTCATGAAGAATGGCAATACAATTTCTTGATTCTTTTTTAATTTTTAAAAAGTCATTTGGAATATTGTTTTTATTTAATTCTTGAATAATGTATTCGCCAATCGTACCACCAATCACACCTGTCGCTAGAACAGCTTCTTCCATTTGAGCAATCACTCGCGCCACATTCAATCCCTTTCCACCAGCAGTTTTGTGAACTGTTTCCACACGGTTAACAACATCTAACTTTAATTCATGAGTCGAATAGGAAATATCGACAGATGGATTCATGGTGACAGATAAAATCATTTGAAATCCCTCTTTCAGAAAAATATTTAAGCTTGAAAACGGCACACACCATCAAGATAGGTAGCTGCTAAATCCATCGCTGGCGTCAGTACTATAAAGTCAGCAGCATACCCCTCAGCGATTTTCCCACATTCGCCATCTAGTTGAATACTTTTAGCTGGTGCAGTACTCGCCATGTAAATTGCTTGCTCGGGCGCGGCAATTCCCCAATCGACGACATTTTTGACAGCATCTTTTAATTGCAAAATGCTACCTGCTAAACTTCCGCTTTCCAAACGAGCCATCCCACCTTTTACTTTCACAGGAAATTCTCCAAGTTGATACGTTCCTTCAGTCATACCTCCGGCCATCATACAATCGGATACCATTACAACCTCTTCTCTGCCACGGACATTCATTAAAATATTTAAAGCAACAGGATGAACATGATGTCCATCACATATGATTTCGGTAAAAACATCTTTTAAATTCATGGCTGCTCCAACCATCCCTGGCTCACGATGGTGCAGCGGACTCATACCATTGAAAGTATGAACAAAAACGGATGCGCCTTTTTCACTAGCTTGCTTGGCTTCTTCATAAGTTGCATCACTATGGGCCAATGCTACTATAATCTCTTCTCCTACAGCATATTCAATGAATTCCGCTGCTCCTTTTCTTTCAGGTGCAATCGCAATTTTTTTAATAGAATCATTTGATAATTTCTGCCAACCTTTCAACATATCAACTGATGGGTCACAAAAATATTTCGTGTTTTGTGCTCCTTTATGCTTTTCAGTAAAAAACGGCCCTTCTAAAAAGATCCCTTTAATTTTTGCGCCCTGTACTTTCTTGTAATTGGCACCAATCATTTCAACGACATTATTCAACGATTCTATTGAGGATGTTAAAGTTGTCGGTAAAAAGGATGTAACGCCGCAAGAAAGGAGTCCTACCGATATTTGATTTAGTCCTTCAAAATTATTGTCCATAACGTCGTGATTTCTAAAACCATGAATATGTGTATCCACTAGACCAGGAGCAATCCAATATCCTGCATAATCAATGATTTCTTCCACTTCTTCTGGCCTGTTCTCTAAAAAGATACCGAATTTTCCATCTTTTATCTCCAAAAAACCAGGACCTACGACCTTCCCCTCAAGAAAAAACTTATCTGCAAAGATAAAAATAGACATGTATGTTTCCCCTACCCTAGTTACTCATATTCGTAGATAGTAACACCTTTAACGACACGGTTCACCGTTCCTGTCGGTGAAGGTGTATCTGGTGTATTACCTACTTTCACGGAGGCTAACAGTGATATTGTTTGCCCAATCATAACAAAAGGTAATGCTAAGTAAGCATCTGGTACAGACTGTGCCTCGCTACCAAATACAAACCTATTCCCAGCGTAATTCGTTTCTCCATTAACCTCGATGGCACATATATAGCTGGCAATGTTGTCTTGTTGCATTTCGTTTAACATATCTAAATCATATTGACGTGTATACGGATTGTTAGAAACAAACACAAAAACTAATGATTTTTCGTTTACAAATGATTTTGGACCGTGCCGGAATCCTAGTGGTGAATCAAAAGCGGTGACAATTTTTCCAGCTGTCAGTTCTAATATTTTTAATTGTGATTCTTTCGCTAAACCTTCTAAACTACCAGAACCTAAGTAAATAATTCGGTCAAAATGCAAATCTACTATCTTTTGGATAGCGTCTTCTCTTTGAATGACACTTTCACCCATTTGATAAATTTCTTTCACTATCTTTGATTTTTCTTCAGTCGATATAGAATCAAAAACAAGTAATGCCGTTAACGCCATGCAAGTATAACTCCCTGTCATTGCAAAACCATGGTCATTTGATTTTTCGGGCATCAATAGCAATAAGTTTTTGTCATTATTCACAGCCTGTTTAGCTAATTTTCCATCTTTCGCACAAGTAATTGTTATTTGATACAAATCGCTTACTATTTGCTCAGCTAATTGTACGGAAGCGACACTTTCTGGGCTGTTCCCGCTTCTAGCAAATGAAACGAGTAAGGTTGGAAAATCCTTTTTGAAAAATTGGTAAGGATTTGAAACTAACGTAGTTGTCGGGATACTTAGTACTTCCCACTGTTGTTCATCTACTTTTTCTATTACATAAGGTGTGACTGTATCACCGACATAAGCAGACGTTCCAGCGCCTGTAAAAATAACTCGAACCCGATTATGTTTCGTTACTATTTTTTGCAAAAACGCAGCAATTCTCTCGCTCTTCTCCATATACAAAGCAAAGGTTTCAATCCATAAATCAGGCTGCCGTCTTATTTCCGCCGTTGTTATCGATGCGCCTAACGAAACTAATTTTTCTTGACTTAATGTAAACATATTCGTCACTCCTCTACCTATTTGCCATCATTCTCTCCATAAAAGAAAAGAAGACCAGCACCGCCTCATTACATACCTTCAAATACTCGTAATCCCGCACCAACAACTCCATTATTTTGTGCCAATGTACTGATGCTCATCTGCTCCAAAAGATGTTGTTGCTCAGGAAGCTGAAAACTCTTTAGCTTCACTTTGATCAACTCCAGTAGAAATGGATTTTTCACAATGACACTGCCACCAAAAACCATTCTATGTGGATCTAATAAACAGGAAATCTTATAAAGACCTTGAGCTAAATAATCAGTTACCTCATTGATAATGGACTGATATTCTGGTACCCCATTTATATAACTAGCAAAAACATCTTTTGTTGAAATCGTACCTACCTGTAAATCTCTTTCGGCTATTCTCTGGATCCCTGGCCCAGCAGCAATTTTTTCTAATCGTTCATTGCCCCCTCTCGTGAGGACAGGAATCAAACCCAGTTCTCCAGCAAATCCTGCCCCCCTAAAAAATGAGCCTCTATGAATGATAGAACAAGATATTCCCGTACTTATAGTCACGTAGACAAAGGTTTTATCCTCTTTTACATGTGTTGCTCTCCATTCAGCATAAGCCGCCATATAGACATCATTGTCAATCTTAATCCGCTGAATACCAAATTGCTCTTGCAAACGGACCGAAATAGGAAACTGCCTCCAAGGTAAATTGTTTTGAAAAACGGCAATTCCCTTCTCGAAATCTACTTTTCCCGGTACCCCAACTCCAATACCCTCGATATCAGCGATGGAAATCGATGATTTTCTGAGAACTTGCTCCATAGCTTCTACAACTTTACCAAACATTTTTTCTCGATCTGAAGGATCGCTTTTTATTTCCGCACGTTCAAGCAGCTCGCCCGTCTCCGAAATGACTCCCGCCGCAATCTTCGTTCCCCCAATATCAATGCCGACTGCCTTTTTCATTTGTCCGCACCCCTAGGTTTATATTTGAAGTATTGAGTAATTTTCTATCATTGTTATCGTTGAACATATATGTGTGATTCCTTGATCAATTCACTTGTCCTGATTGATTTATACATATTTCCGATTGTAGTCATAAAGTAGCCCTAAGAGACCAGCTAATCCAATCAACATCATACCTAATTCAAATTTACCAGCTGTCTTTTGGTAGATGATAATTAAAGACAGGCATACGATAAACACAACAATTTTAATAACGAATACGATATTAGCCTTCATTTGAAAAATCCTCCCACCTGATTTCACTAGGTGCCAACGTCACTTCTATCCTGTTTCCTTGTCCATCGTAGACAAACGTCATTTGTTCGACCATCGAATTGTTAACAATCGCCATTTTTCGGATGGATGGATATGCATGAACTTCACAATAAATGTTGCTCGCATGATACTTTTGAAATTCTTCTTCTTTATGGGCAGCATAGTATAACGCACGCATCAGCAGACGTGTATTTTCTTCGCTGTATGGAAGCCCTGCTATATAGACAGCTCTGCCTTCTCCAAACGGATGAGCAGAAAGATGAACTTCTCCATTTGAATATTCGATTATTTCGGTTTCTTCTGATAACGCATAAATATTTTTCATTCCTTCACCAAAATTAAATTGGGTGCTGTCAGCAGAAATAAAGTGATTTTCAACAGGATTAATAAAATATTTATCTGTTGATAAGCTGAATCCGAGTTCCTTGTCAACGCCTAAGACATTTGCCAATTGAAAATAATGTCCTTCATGCTGATAAGCTGTAGGTTCCCCAATACCTATGAATCCTCCGCCATTATACATCCAAGCTCTGATTGTAGTGACTAACTTTTCATTAATCCAATTAGCCCCCCCTGAAAAAGCTGTGCCCACATCTCCGGCATTAATGATTACATCAATATCCTCTGGTATCCCATCATTCATGACATCATCAAAACTAATGAACGAAACCTCCACGGCAGCCCCACTCAAGGACTCTAAAACGCCTAAATAAGAATAAATTTGTTTATACCATAGTGCATGAGCAACCATATGTGTTTGCCAAGTTCTCAACTTGCCCCAAGAATTCAAAATCGCAACTTTAAGACCGCTATATGGTTTCACACCTTTGATTGTGTCATGAATTTCACGAAATTCCTCAGTAACTTTTTCAATATAGGAGATGAATTCTGGAAATTGATACGCTAGACTTAAATACCCCCCATATCCGATACGATCAACAGGATTACGCAGTATAGCTCTACGCGCCGTTAGCCAATTTTCATTCGCTTCAATCGTCGGGTTGTTACCTTCGTAAAAAGTATCTGGAAAGAAATAAGGTAAGAACCGCCCTTCCGTATATCGAACATGTGGTATATCTGCAATCATACGCAATGTGGCTCCACCGCCCACACTGCCTACAACTGCATCCAATCCGATATTTTTAAAGTATTTTCCATATGGTTCTGTACCAATCCAGTTATCACCAAGGAACATCATTGCTTCTTTTCCACTTTCATGGACAATATCCACAAGTTTCTTTGCTTCTTCAGCAACGAACTTATGAACAAAATCTATATAATCTAAAAAAGCTGGGGTTGGAATTCGAAACGAAGTATTATAATAACCTTGATCAACAATATCCTCTGGTCTTAAGCGATAGCCTTTTTCTTTTTGAAAAGCATCCAAAGCAGCAACTGAAACACTAGCACCATATCCGAACCAATCGACAAACTTCTCTTTGCCAAGATTATTGAATACAAGGGTAAAATGATAGAAAAACGTTGTAAACCTGACCACATCTGTATCCGGATTTTCTGTCAGCCATTGTTTTAAATAGGTTTTCATAAATTCATTAGAATGTGGCTGCCTGACATCAAAAGGAATATCATGTGGCTTATCTCCCCAATTATTAGTAATATGATTGTACATTTGGGTTGGATCCCAAATCGCATAGACTAGGAATGAAACCGTATATTCATGCCAAGGAATCGCCTTCGTAATCAAAACACGATTTTGATCTTCGTTTACTTCCCAATCATTAACGTCAACAACTTCTCCTGTTGTCCGATCAATAACCTCCCAGTATTTTTTTGGACTGTGAACGTAATCCGGTTTTAATTGTTCCTCAAAGTAGCCTTTCATAAAATCAATTTCGAGGGTGTCAGTAATCGCAGTATTGAACAAGCTCATTAAATAAAGTTGCTGGCATTCATCCATATGCTTCTCTGCGAACTCATTGTGAGCTCGAGCAACAAAATAGGTCGTATAAATTTTCGCATCCAATTGTTTAATATCATTATCTAGTTTCGTTCCATCACTATCGCGAATCGCATCCGCACCCCATCGTTCCATTAATTCTTTCGTTTCCTTAAGAAAATTTTCTTCACTCGGTAAAGTAACTCGACCTGTTTTCCTTTTCATGTAAATCCTCCTCTAATCCTTTAAACCACCAAGGGTCATTCCTTGTGTTAATTTTTTTTGAACAATGATATATAAAATCAAAGTTGGCAGCATGACAAGAACCATTCCTGCATACATTTGACCATAGTTTGCAGCAGATTTTTGAGCTGCCATCAAGTTCATTAACCCAACAGGTAACGTCTTATTCGGCCCTGGAATTAATGTTAAAGCTATAATGTATTCGTTCCAAAAGGCAAGAAAATTAAATAAAATGACGGCAATAATACTTGGACGAGCTATCGGAATCATAACTGAAATCATTGTTTTGAAATATCCGGCACCATCGACCAACGCCGCTTCCTCATACGTGGATGGAAGCGATTGAAAAAAACTAGACAGCAAGTAAATCGTGAATGGTAACGCCGTCGCCGCATATACCACAGCTAAAATAAATAAATTGTCTAATAGCAATCCATCACCTAGTTGGCCTCGTAAAAAGTTATCTCCGTCCAATAACATCAAGAAAATTGGCACAACAATGTAGTTCACATTGATGAATAATCCAGCTTTAAAAAAAGTATTTATTAATTTACTTCCTCTAAAGGTATATCTTGCCAACACATAAGCTGCTGGTAAAGCCACAATCAATAAAATAAGAAGGGCCAACGCAGTTACCATGACTGAATTCAACATATAGGTACCCATGTTTGCCTTTTGGAAAGCATCGATAAAGTTTTGAAAATAGAAACTTTTCGGCATGGCCCAAGGGCTTCCATAAAACTCCGAATTTTGCTTCACTGAGGCTAAGAAAACCCATGCAACAGGAATAACAATTGAAATTGCTAACGTAATAAGTGCTACGTAGATAAAGCAGCGATACATTGCTTCTGTAGTCATTCCTTTTTGTGTTTTCATTGTTTTTGGGGCTGGATAAGCTGATTCTACAGTCACTTCTTTTTGTGTTTCTATCGTTTTTGGATCTCGATAAGCTGTTTCTGTAGTCATTCTTTTTTGTGTTTCCATCGTTTTTGGACCTCCTTAATACTCCAACACTTCCCTTTTAGTAACACCACTGATAATTGCAGATAATGCGAATGAGAATAAGAAAATGACCACCCCAATAGCCATACCGTAACCGTAAGAAGAATTCGTGTAAGCCTGCTTATACATGTAGCTTAAAAACACTTCCGTCGATCCATCAGGTCCGCCGCCAGTCATTGCTTGAACGAGAAGAAAACTTAAATTAATCGTACTAATAACGAAGAAAGTTAACGTCGTCCGAATGTTGTTCCAAATTAACGGTAAAGTAATACTAAAAAATTGTCTGAACCGTCCAGCACCTTCCAAAGCAGATGCTTCATAAAAACTTTCCGGGATACTTGCCATTGCCGCCATATACATGACCATATAGTAGCCAATTGCTTGCCAAATGAGCGCCCCGCCAATGCTGTAAATGGCAATTTTCTGATTTCCGAGCCACATCTTTTGTAGGTGTTCCAGGTTAAATAAAGCAAGTAAATTATTTAACAACCCTGTAGTTGGGTCATAAACTGCAGAGAATATTCCCGCGATAACTACAACCGATAAAATATTAGGGATATAAAAAATAATTCGAAAGAAGCTTTTTCCTTTTATTTTTTCTCTTGTTAACAAAGTGGCAAACAAGATCGCCATCACCATCGTGATGAGTGTGACGATAACAATCAAAACTATACTGTTTTGGAGAGACCGAAAGAAGTTCATATCATTCCATAAAATCTTGAAGTTTTCGAGCCCAACAAATACCTTATTATTAGAAAATCCTCCCCACTTATATAAGGACATCCTGAATACCTCAATCGTAGGAACAATCATAAAAATGGCTAACAGGATTAGTGCTGGTGCAGTACAAACAAAAATAAAAATTCTTTTTTCTGTCGTCTTATTCATGCCATCACCTCAATTAATAAGTACAACGGTGAGACTAGGCGACTCACCATTGTACATAGTGAAAACGAATTTATTTTAATGCAGACCGTAATTGGTCACTCACTTTTTCAACAGAGCTTTGCCAATCTTTCACCTTTTTATCACCAGAAACAACACTGTCAATCGTTCTAAATAATGTATCTGGCATACTTACACCTTCAACAGCTTTCGTTGCAGCAAATCCACCTATTCCCACTTTCACTCCATTATCATAGATACTATAGAATGATTTATTTTCACCTGTCAGTTTATTAGAAAGACCTTTAATAGGCTGGATCGCACTCGACTCAGCAAAAATTTCAGCTGCCTTATCCGAATAAACAAACGTCATGAAGTCTTTAGCAAGTTGTTTATTTTTAGCTGCCGATGGAATCCACATTTGTTCAAAGAAAGTAAATGCATAACGGTCCCTATTAGCATCAAGTGTTGGTAAAGCCATCATGCCCCATTCAAACCCTTTAGATCGAGGAGCTTCTTTCATTTCACCAACTACCCACGTACCATTTGGCATAAACAAAGCTTTGTTATCGAGAATCAACTGTTGATTTTTCTTGTAGTCTTTATCATTTGCATTCGCAACAGTAGTTGGTTCTGTATATTTTGCTAATTTTCCGATAATTTCAAAAGATTTTGTTGCTTCAGAAGTTACCCAAACACCATCTGTATATTTCATAGCTTTATTAAATAACTCAGGCCCGCCCACCCCTAGTAGTAAAGAATAGAAGAATGTATCAAAGTAGCCTGTAGTAGGATAAGTAAATAATGAAATCCCTTCTGCTTTCGCTTTATCTCCTAAAGCCCACATTTCGTCCCAAGTCTTCGGCACTTCCCAACCTTTTTCTTTTAATAAACTAGCATTATAAAATAATCCAGTTGGACTATAGAACATCGGTGCCATATAAATTTTACCGTCATTATAAGGATTAGTTGCAGGTGTACCAGTAAGCCCTGGTACTAACTTATCTTTGACTTTAACATCTTCACCATAAACATTTTTATCAAAAACATCAGTAATGTCTTCTAATGCTTTATCTTTAATCAAAGTTTCTGTTAGCGCCTGTTTTCTCCCAGTTGCCAACAACACAACATCCGGATACTTTCCTGCTTTCATATTTGAGCCTATGACATCCTCAAGATTTTTGTCCACTGTCAATTTAACATCAACTTTTGGATTAGCAGCTTCATATGCGTCAATCACTTTGTTCCACATCTCTTTACCATAAGCCGATTCAAGTGTTGCCACATGAAGGGTTTGTTTTTCACTGGAGCCTTTACCATCCTTAGCGTTATCAACTTTTGTAGTATTACTTTGGCAAGCTATTAAACTAAAAGATAACAAAGCTGTCATTCCAGACAACAATAACTTTTTTTTCATCTTTATCTTACCCCCATCTCCTAATCTTCCTTTCATAATTAAAGAATACAAAATAGATAACGCTTTCACAATAAACATCTTGTTCTGTTTTTTAGATATCTTGCTTTTTACTGAATATCCCACTAAAATCTTTATAAAATAGATAAAAATTCTAAGAAGGAGGGATTCATTTGTCCAATGAAGTATATGAGATTCCACAATTTCAACGAAACCATCTTCCAGTAAAACTTCTTTATATAACAAAATCAAAATACGATAAAGATTGGCATAGTACCATTCATGCTCACCACTTTACAGAGCTATTGTATATTACTAAGGGCAAAGGCACTTTTATATTTTACAAAGAAGAAATCCCTGTTCAAGAACACAATTTGATTATCGTCAATCCAAATATCGAACACACGGAAAAGTCTGATACAAATCATCCACTCGAATATATTGCACTTGGTATTCAAGGCCTGTCCTTTTCATCCATAGAAAATCCTAGTCCTGTCACTATTCATAACTATAAACAGGATCAAAAAAACTTCCTCTTCTACCTTCAGCAATTGGTCGAAGAAGTGGAAAACCATCAAGAAGATTATGATTTAATTATACAAAATATTCTGGAAATTTTATTACTTAAGATGATGCGAAAAAAATCTTTTAATGTAGAGAAAACATCTACTCAAAAAATTAATAAAGATATTGAATTTATTAAAAACTATATTAAGCAGCATTTTCACGAAAATATCAGCCTAGATACATTAGCAAGCATTAGTCATATTAATAAATATTATCTATCCCATTCCTTTAGAAAATTCGTCGGTGTGTCGCCTATTGAATATTTAATTCAAACTCGTATTAGAGAAAGTAAAATTTTGTTAGAAACTACTAACTATTCGATTTCTAATATTTCAACCATTACCGGTTTTTCTTCACAATCATTCTTTGCACAATCATTTAAACGAGAAACGAATCTATCTCCTTCACAATACAGAAACGCTATAAATTCTAGCAAAAACAAACTAGATTCTAGTGCAAAAATTTAAAGATAAATGCAATGAATCTATACTTCTTTAATATATTGTTACTACTATTTTGGAAAGAGAGTGTTCCTATGATTCAACAATTAAAAACATATTATGGTGAGGATATAAAAATCAATGAAGCTGTGTTGTCAAAAGATTATAGCTGGTTTTTAGTTGAAGGAAATAAAGTCGGGATTCGAAAAATTCGATTACATCAAAAGGAACATCAATTGCTTTCATCCATCTTAACACCCATTCATGCTGATACATTTTATAAAACGGAAAAAGAAAAATCATGGTACGAAGCATTATACAGAAATAACAATATCCCTATACGATCAGTTCGTTTTTTACACTTCTTCACAACACAATCTATTGTAGAAAGAGAAGAATTTCAAGATGCTTTACAGTCTATGTTTTCTTTTACTACTACAATGTTATGGGAAACTTCGCAAGCCGGTGTCCTCATCTTAGAAGAAAACATAACGGAATCTGTATTGCAAACAGCCTTAGATACACTAGAAACAGATTTTTTTATATCCCTATCTTTCTTTGTTGGAAGACGTTATTCGCAAACAACTGAATTTACTTACCTGTATCAATGGGAACGAACATTATTTTCTGTTCTTTCTCCCTATTTATCAAAAAAAATTACATACATTGAACAACTTCTCCCTTATCAATTAATGATTTCATTACCAAAAGAAGAAAGAAAAAAATACACGAATCAATTATTAGAAAATATTTCAAAAGATAAAGAACTAATAGATAGCGTTAAAGTATTCTTCCAGTGTAACTTAAATGTCTCTCTTGCAGCTAAGCAATTATATTTACATCGTAATACTTTGCAGTATCGAATTGATAAATTCATTGAAAAAACAGGGATTAATATAAAAACCTTTGAGGGTGCAGTAGCAGTTTATATGGCGTTTCTTTCTTTAGATATCTCGTGAAAGACGATACAATATTCATTTCTCTTATATCATCATCGTTTTATAGTCTCTTGTGTGACTGGGAAACTCTATAAACTTATTTTTCTACGAGAAAAGAATACTTTCTTCCCATATCTATAGATGAACTTAAGTTCTACAGGAGCTTTCTCGTATCTTAAATGTGTAAACTTGCATAAAAGCTCCTCATTCTTTTGTGCACAATGCCAATTTACTTACGCCTTTAATAATCTTATAATTCTATCAATTACAAAAAGGAGTGGATATTTATGGCCGAACTTGTATTAGATCATATTTTTAAAGTTTATGATAATAAAATCACTGCCGTTTCTGACTTTAATTTACATATTAAAGATAAAGAGTTTATTGTATTTGTCGGTCCTTCTGGGTGCGGAAAATCAACAACTCTACGTATGATTGCAGGGCTAGAAGACATTTCTGATGGTTCGTTTTATATTGATGGGGATCGTATGAATGATGTCGCTCCAAAAGATCGCAACATTGCGATGGTATTTCAAAATTACGCACTCTATCCGCATATGACTGTGTATGATAATATGGCGTTTGGCTTAAAGTTACGCAAACTTCCAAAAGATGAAATTAATCGCCGGGTAACGGAGGCGGCAAAAATCTTAGGGCTAGAAGATTACTTACAACGAAAACCAAAGGCATTATCAGGTGGACAACGCCAACGGGTTGCACTAGGAAGAGCTATAGTCCGGGATGCAAAAGTATTTTTAATGGACGAGCCTCTATCGAATTTAGACGCAAAATTACGCGTAAGTATGCGTTCAGAAATTTCTAAACTTCACCGCCGTTTAAATACGACCACTATATATGTGACACATGATCAAACAGAGGCAATGACAATGGCATCACGCCTTGTTGTTATGAAGGATGGGCTCATCCAGCAAGTTGGAACTCCAAAAGAAGTATATGATACTCCTGAGAACATATTTGTTGGCGGATTCATTGGTTCTCCAGCTATGAATTTCTTTACCGGGACATTACAAGATAGCTATTTTCACATGGAAAATATACGCTTCAAAGTACCAGATGGTCAACTAAAGACATTAAAGCAAAAAGGGTATAATGGAAAAAAAATCATACTCGGTATTCGTCCTGAAGACATTCATGATGAACCTATCGTTCTTCAATCTTCTCCTGAATCCACAGTCGAAATTACAGTAGAAGTTGCTGAATTATTAGGTGCTGAAACGATGATTCATGGAAAACTTTCAAACCAAAACTTTATTGCGCGAATTAACGCTCGTTCCGAGATTAAAACTAACGATACACTCCCATTAGCTTTTAGTTTAGCGAAAGCACACTTTTTCGATATCACTACTGAACAACGTATACGTAATAATTGACGAATGTCTTTTAAAAAATCCGGATAGAATTGTCCCGTAAGTAAATTAATCTTTTCCTTTTTAATGTATGCATAACTTCTACTTCAAAAAAAATAGATGTAGCTGCGACAAACATTTCTTGAAAAAGAATGCAAGACTAGATTTCCCGTTACATGCGACAGAATCATACTAAAAAACATCTCATATGAATATGAAATGTTTTTTAGTATTTTCTATTCTTTTAATAAATCTAATAAACCATTCCCTTCAGATGTACGTTCATATCCTAAAGGTACAGTTCTTTTAATAAGTTGTGCATATATTTCTGGTTCTGATAACTTTCTACCATATTCCCTTTCACACTGCTTTATGAGCAATGCCAGCGCTCCAGCGACATGCGGTGTGGCCATAGAAGTTCCACTTAATACCGCATATTTCCCCTCAGGATACGTAGATAATATTCCATCGCCTGGTGCCACTAAATCAATTTCTTGATTTGAATTACTAAAACATGCGATTTTCCGCTCTAAATTGACGGCACCGACTTCAATTACTTCTGAGTATGCACCTGGGAAATCTAGTTCCTCCGTATTATCATTACAATCTCCATTATTCCCAGCAGCACATACGACGAGAACATCTTGCTTTACCGCATTTTGAATTGCTTCATGTAATTCCGGAACATCTTGTGGGCCACCAAGTGACATGGAAATGACTCTAACTCTTTCTTTATTAGGCCCTCTCCAATTTACAGCATAATGAATTGCCTCAATAATTTGCTCATAACTTCCAGAACCATCTCCTGCTAAAACCTTTAACACTAACATTTTAGCGAGTGGTGCGACCCCTAAAACACCGACACCATTTTCAGTCGCTGCAATTGTCCCAGCTACATGAGTACCGTGTCCGTTATTATCAAGATATATATTTGGATCTCCTTCGTAATCTTTCGTGAAATTTCTTCCACCGATAATACGATCCTTTAAATCTATATGATTCATATCACACCCTGTATCTAATACGGCAACAACAATATCTTTTCCTTTTGCACTCTTCTCCCATACTTGTGGAGCATGAATGAGTTGTACACCTGGTGGAATTTCATTTACTTGTTCAACTACCTTATCTACTGTAAAAGGAATCAATTGTATACCTTTTTGTTTATTCGCTGTACTACTGTTCATCGTAATCCCTCCTGAAAATATATTATTTTCATTTCAGACCACTTTTGAAAACACTTACATGTAACATTCGTTTTAGTTGTTTCGTTTTCCTTCCTTAAAAATATTTCTCAATAAGGCTTACGAAATTTATACTACTCTTTTATTTATCTCGTAATTTGTAGACATTAAAAATCCGATTGGTACAACCAATAACCAAAATAAAAGGACCACTAAATTGGTCCTTTTATTGTCTTTCAAGAATGATATGAAATTTTTAAAATAATATAAATTAAGACTAAGCCTCACTCTTGTTTAAAAACTTCTCTATTTCTTTTATTAAATATTTCGCTCCATCTATACTAACAGTAATGTTTCCATTTGCTAATGATATGTTTTGATTTGAAACATCACCTGTTATTTGACAAGCATTGTAAGGTTGATATTTTTGTAAAATGACTTTGTCTTCTTCTACGAAAATTTCAAGCGGTGATTTAATTTGTATTCCCAATACATCACGTAATTCTTTAGGAATTACAATTCGTCCTAATTCGTCTACTTTTCGAATAACTCCTGTTGCTTTCATATTACTTCCTCCCTTACTATTTATTAATTTTTTCACCTCGCTTTTTCCATTTTATCACTTTTTGGTAATACCTGCCTCTTTTTAGAAAATTTTGTACTCAAGTTAAAAAAACACATTTAACGAATACGTAATCTCTCTTTCAATTGTTTTAAATAACGAGATCGAATCAGTAAGAAATATACAACTTGAATTCCTACGAAAATACTTAATACAATCGCATTTTCTTTAAATAGTGAGTACTCAAACATCTGTCCGAGTGCAGTTAACGCTACTGCCCCATGTAATGTTGCAACACCTATTGGAACAAAGAATAAAAGCGCCAATCGAATTGTAACTACTTTCGATAATTCTCCACTTGTTAAGCCTACTTTTCGAATCATTTCAAACAAACGAGTATCATCCTCCAAGTCAGAAAACAAACGGAAATAAAGGAAGCTTCCTGCACATACGAAAAATACAATACCGATAAAGAAACCTACAAATAGAATTGGTCCTGCAATTTGTAAACTTTGGTTTTGTGCGTACTCTTCTGCACTAAACGTTGCATGTTCTTCATAAGGTTTCATCTGATGCGTTAGTTCTTTCCCAACCTCAATTTCATCTTTCGTTCCCTCTGTTTTGTATACATAATTTTTTTCCTCTTTAAATCCATCTTGTAATGCATCATACTGCTTGTTAGAGATTACATAAACGTTACCTCTTATTATTTTACTTAATGAAGACGTATTAATTTTTTTCACTTTTAAAGGTTCATTCAAATGTGGCAACGTAATTTCTTTTCTTTCTTTCATCGGTGGTCCTGGTATATCAACTGCCAAAAATAAAACTTCTTTTTTGGATCCCTCATGAAAGGGTTCTCCTGTTAACTTCGCATATTCCTTATAGTCTGATTCCTTTATAAACGTGGCGCTTCTTAACGACTGCTCCTCCGTTTTCTTCGTTGAAATATTAGTTTTTGAAGCTGCTATACTATGCTTCTTTAACCCTTCGTCAATCATCTTCAAATGCTGTGATTCATTACTATTTCCTTGCTTAGAATGATAGTGAAACGCAATTGGTCTCTCCATAACCGCCTTTGTCATTGATGTAAAGCCAACTAATGTACCTATTGCTGAAAATGCTACAGTTGAAATTATCGTTACAATAAAGAACATTCTTGCGTTATCTCTCATACGATAAGCTAAATCTGACAACGTAATAATATTTGTCTGTGTCCAATAAAAACGTTTACTTTTTTTACATAGTCTAATAATAAAAACACTCAACTGCTTGTACAGCAAATACGTACCAATAATGACTACCGTTGTAACAGGAATCATCATGATAAATACCATTGCACCGTGTGACATAAGCGCTCCTGCATATCCGGCACTAAGCAATATAACTGCTAATATAGAAGAAATAATGGATGCTTTCGGTTCCGGCTTCGCTTCTGCCGATCCTCTAAACAATTTCATAATTTTATTTTTTCGAATCATTCCTGCACTAAACAATGAAATGATCATAAATAATACGAAAAACATAATACTCGTTACAACAATGGCTTTCATTGGAATGTAATAAGGTAAGGAAATATCTAACTTTAATATCATTGGAGCTATAAATAGTAATATTCCGGAAAATAGCATTCCAGCAAGTATCCCAAAAATAATTGCCCCTATTCCAATCATAATATTTTCAAAAAAGATAAGACGCTTTAATTGATATTTCGTCATACCTAACATCATTAAAATTCCTAGTTCACGCTTTCTCGTTTTTAAAAACATTCCCATCGAATATAAAATAAAGAAAAATGTAAATAAGTAAATAATGGACTGTGCAAAAGACATACTTACGAACACATATCGTCCCAATTCTCCAGCACTTAATGCCGGATGAAACGCAAAAAACGAATAAACAAAAAAGGCCATAATAGCAAATGCACTACTTAAAAAATATGCTGAATATGTTCGTCTATTTCGCGTCACATTCCGATATGCGAGTTCTCTAATATTCATATTACTTCTCCGCCCTTCTACTAACTATGTTCTTATATTAGTAAAGTACGGAAATCCCTTCCATCGATTCAAATGACAAAAACCTTACATTATTGAAAGGTTTCAAAAAAATTGCTTAAACGATGCAGTTTCATTATAATGACTACATTCATATTCATACACACATCCTATTGTATATTCGTTAATTTTGCGAAATAATAAAGGATAGAAGTATGTACCAATATACATATAAACTTATTTACCGCTTTAATATGAATAGGAGGAAAACATAATGACATTGCAAGAACAGATTATGAAAGCATTACACGTTCAACCTGTAATTGATCCGAAAGCAGAAATCCGTAAACGTGTTGATTTCTTAAAAGATTATGTAAAAAAAACAGGTGCGAAAGGATTTGTACTTGGAATTAGTGGCGGACAAGACTCTACATTAGCTGGACGTTTAGCTCAGCTTGCAGTGGAGGAAATTCGTAATGAAGGTGGTAACGCAACGTTTATCGCCGTGCGCCTTCCTTATAAAGTGCAAAAAGACGAAGACGATGCACAATTAGCATTACAATTTATTCAAGCTGATCAATCTGTTGCATTTGATATCGCGTCAACAGTTGATGCTTTCTCAAATCAATACGAAAACTTATTAGGTGAATCATTAACAGATTTCAATAAAGGTAACGTGAAAGCACGTATCCGCATGGTTACACAATATGCAATCGGTGGACAAAACGGTCTCCTTGTTATCGGAACAGATCACGCTGCAGAAGCTGTCACAGGATTCTTTACAAAATTCGGAGATGGTGGTGCAGACCTATTACCATTAACGGGACTAACGAAACGTCAAGGACGTGCCTTATTACAAGAATTAGGTGCGGATGAGCGACTTTACTTAAAAATGCCAACAGCTGATTTATTAGATGAAAAACCAGGTCAAGCTGATGAAACAGAGTTAGGTATTACGTACGATCAACTTGATGACTATTTAGAAGGTAAAGCAGTTCCAACTGACGTTGCAGAAAAAATTGAAAAACGTTACACAGTGAGTGAGCATAAAAGACAAGTACCAGCATCAATGTTTGATGATTGGTGGAAGTAAGTAAAACATAAAAAAGAAGCTAATCTCATTTAGCTTCTTTTTTATATGTTAACGATATACCCCTACTCTTTTCTCCAATAAATCTTGCAGGCAATCTTCATGCTGTTTACAAAACAACGGTGGCATGTCGTCCAACGGGAAAAACTTCAAATCCAATGTTTCATTACCATCTACTTTTTTGTCGCCTCCAACTATTGAGCATGAAAAACACATCACAATTGACTGCGCCTTGTCTCCATTTGGATATGATTGAAAATATTTTGTATACACTCCAATAAGCTCATTTATTTCTACATCATACCCGGTTTCTTCTTTTATTTCTCGAATTGCAGTTTCCGCAGCCGATTCTCCTATCTCCATTGCGCCACCTGGAAAGCCCCAAGCGTTAAAGTCTCCTCTTTTTTGCAGTAATACTTCTCCTTCTTTATTAAATACACAACCACCGGCAAAGTTTAAGAAAACATAATCATGTCCTACTTTTTCACGTAATTCTTTTATATAATTGGCCATTCTCTTTCCCCTTTTCATACTTCTTCTATTGCTATTTCCTATCTTTTTCAAGCAATTCAATAATTCGATCTAGCTTCTGGTTCATATTAATCGCGTGGTGTTTCTTTGCAGCACTGCTTTGTAATACTCTTCTAATAAACAAAGTAAATGATAGGAAAAACAAAACGATAAGTCCGATTACTAAACAAGTATATATCAATGTAAATATATTACTTTCGAAGAAGTTCATTCAGCATTCACATCCTCTCCCAGTTATTTTATCACATAATTCCCAATATTTTAAAGTGGTAAACAAATATAAAAAGAGCACCTTTTTACAGATGCTCTTTTTCATTGCTTAATACGTAAATGTAATTGTCGCTAATGAATAATCTGCCATCGCACTATAAGGTGCTACTTGATAAGATACACGCTTTGCACCCTTTGGCCAATTTATTTCATTTAATACTTTCTTTATATCTTGCATCGTCCCATCCATAGACTGCTTATATCGCACTTCTACTTTTTCTGGTTTAGCTGCAAACTGTTGCTGTAGTTTTTTCTTAAATTCACTGTAATTTTCTGCCCCGTATTGTGCAGATAAATATTTTAAGTTTGTTTCTTTTAATATTTGTTCATATGCAGCAGTTTTTTGACTACCCGTTTTTATTTTGTTTGTTAATTCCCCAAAGTAACTTGTAGTTGCTGCTGGATATTTACTACGATCCCAATCGTGGTCTTTACTTAATTGTTCATCAGACATATTAAAATATGAATATGTTACGCGCCCAGCTTTATCTGGTACTGGATCATCGAATGTTGTATCAAGATGATACCATTTGTTTTCAATGTTCACTAAATTCCATGCGTGAGCTTGTCCATTTCCTGTACCTGTTACAATATGGTTTTGGATACCTGCTTCTTTTAGCAATTCATATGTTAATAACGTATATCCTTGGCAAACAGCAGAGCGATTCGCTAATGCTTCATATGCTGTATACGCTTGATAAGACTTATCATATGATACATGTTTTACAACGTAATCATGAATAGCTTTTACTTTCTCATGATCATCCATCCCTGATTTTACAATCGAGCCGATAATCGCTTTTGCCTGAGATTTTACATATTGTGTTTGCTCTTTCGATTCACGGTACTTCACTTGCAGTGTAAATGTATAGTTTCCTGGTAACCCTTTAATGGAATATCTAGTAGACGCTACATTATATTTTACATACTCATCTGCATCTACAATTTTATTAAACTCGCCATACAATTGATCCATAATACTTCTAGCATTTCTATCTTTTGTTTTATATGTGATTGTAATATTTTCTTCTCGATTATCAATCTGTTTTTTTAATTCTTTTTTGAAATCATTTAACAACTTTGTATCTGATTGCGATGTCGCTACAGTTTGATTTGTAGCTGCATAAGATACAGATGACGCGTGTAAGCCCCCCATTACTATAGTTGAACAAAGTGCGGCAGCTGTCACATACTTACTTGTCTTTCCCATCTCGTCACTCCTTACATTCTATAACTATACGAAAAAGTATCGTATAGTTTCAGAGTATACAATACTTTTTCGTATAGGTCATATGAGATTATGCATATTTAACATTGTAAAAGGGGTGTTCTTTTTACAAGAACAACCCTTTTCATTAACAAGTTTGTAATACACAACATGCATTTTCAAAACGTCGATTTTTCAAGTCTTCATTTCCTATACAGAAATAAAGCATCCCTAAATCTCCCCACATCATATTACAATTTTTAGTATCTGAATCAATTTGGAATAAAAGCGTCATTTGCTGCGGATCTATGTCCATATATTGTCCAGTCTCGTATAATACCTCATCTTGTACAGAAAATGGCTCACCAAATATTTGATGGTTATCATAGTTGTCTGGGATTAGCTCTTCAAGTAATTGCAAGAAACGGTCCGAATCAGCCTCATCTTCAATGAAAAGCTCTGGCAATTTATACGTTAATTCAAAAGTAATTGCACACTGGTTATAATTCGTTTGCAATTCATCTCCTCTTCGTAATTGCTCTACAGGAACATCATAATAAAGCACACGCCCCGCTCCAGTTGGATTCACATCTTCTTCAAAGTAATTTTCCACGGTAAAGAAATATAACATCCCCGTCTTAGGAAGATCGTGATTCATACCAATATTTTGTAAATCATTTAAATTAAATTGAGCGATAAACTGTAGCGGATTTCCTTTATGCGTTGGATATTCAAATGTAAATGGCAAGTCAGGAACCCCTCCCATTTTCGAACTACCTATCGCTACTGTTTCCTCCTGCTTTGGCACAACTTTCACACAAGGAAATACAGTGTTAATAAGTTCCTCTTTTAAATGCGTCAGCCCATATTTATCAATTAAAACTTCAATTTGTTTATTCATACATTCTCCTTATATTTACATACTTATTTGTATCATCGCACAAAAATTATACTCCATTCTTTGCAAAAACAACAAGCCTTCAAAAAAACGGGCTCATCCTCCATACGCGAACAAGTTAAAAAAAGCATAGTATACATTGTTCCTACAAACACGATAGTTCATTATTTCTTCCAGTACATTTTCCCCTCGTTCATTTTTATTTTTAATTTAAGGAGGAATTCCACATGGGTTACGGATATAGTTGCGGCGGTTACGGTTACGGCGGTTACGGCGGTAGTTGTGGTGGATGTGGTTATGGAGGCTTCGCTTTATTAATCGTTTTATTTATCCTTCTAATCATCATCGGAGCTAGCTGTTGGGGCGGCTTTGTAGGCTGCTAGTAAACTAAAAAACTATTGTAAAAAAGCACGTACAATACGTGCTTTTTTGCCATTTTCAAATATTTTATGTGAAAGGAAGTATGACTTTATGAAGATTGATGGTGTTTTTGAAGGAGGCGGTGTACGCGGAATTGCGCATGTAGGGGCAATTTGCGCGTTAGCTGAAAAAGGCTATGAATGGGAACGTGTAGCTGGAACATCAGCTGGTTCGATTATCGCTGCGCTCCTAGCAGCAGGATACTCTTGCTCAGAGCTAAAAACGATTATAACAAATATTGATTATGATAAATTTACGAAGAGAACCTTTATTGACAGAATCCCGTTTATTGGAAAAGGATTAAGCGCATGGACTACTCTTGGTATTTACTCTAATATTTTTATAGAAGAATGGATTGAAGAATTACTTCGAAAAAAAGGAGTTCATTTATTTACAGATTTACCTGATTTAAATAAGCTTAAAATTATCGCTTCTGATATAAGTAATGGTAAAATGGTTATCTTTCCTGATGACTTACCGAACTACGGATTTTTAAATTATCGCTTCTCTATTGCGAAGGCTGTACGAATGAGTAGTACAATCCCCTTCTTTTTTGAACCGGTAAAATGGAGAACCCCAAAATGGAAGCAGCCTTGTTATATGGTTGATGGAGGAATTTTAAGCAATTATCCAATTTGGATTTTCGACTCCCCTACCTCTCCCCGCTGGCCGACTTTTGGGTTTCATTTCGTAAAAGATGAGATTCAAGCTGACCCAGCCCACTACAACGAGCCTATCTCCATGTTCAAAGGACTTTTTAAAACAATGATGCAAGCCCATGATTTACGTCATTTAGACAAGGAATCAAAAGCAAGAACAATTACAATCCCAACAGGATCCATTACTAGTACAAACTTTGAGTTAACAATGGAAGAAAAAGAGTGGCTATACAATTCTGGTTATAACGCCGCAAATAAGTTTTTACAATCGTGGAATTTCAGACAATATATTGATAACTATAGAAACGGAAATCAGGATCGAAAATCAAATCGTTATTTCCGTCAACTTGACTCATAATATTATTATCTTTTATACGAGAACACGTAACGCTTTCAAAAAATAAGCTTAGTAATATAATATATTACTAAGCTTATTTACTTTCTGCATCATTATTATACGTTGTTTAAGGATAAGTTAACCCTTCTGCTTCCTCTGCAGCAATAACGGTGTATCGATTTCCCGTTCGTAATCCTAACAATTCTGCTTTTTCAATTGCTTCCTGCTTCGTCTCCGCATAAGCAGCTAAATATTTTTCTCCATTGATAATTTGGCAAATTACATATTGTTTCATTACTTTCTCCTCTTACTTTTTCATTAGTTGTGCAAGTTTTTTTATACCTATTTCAATTTCTTCTAATGTTGCATATGAATATGATAAGCGCAAAAATTGATTTGCACTTCTATCATACAAAGTACCTAGATTTAATAAAATCTTTTCTTTCAAAGCTTTGTCAAATAAGCTACGGTTTGAAACGGGTACATTCATATGTAACCAAATATAAAAACCACCTACTGGTTCATACCAAGTTGCTATATCACAAAAATATTCCTCTAACATTTTTAACATAAAATCTCTACGTTTTTTCAACTGAGTTCTTACAAACAGTAAATGTTCATCATACAATCCATTTGTAAACCATTCCGCTGCAATTTGCTGGGAGATTGAACTCGAGCCATAATCCGTTTGCATTTTTATATCCGCCAATCTTTGAATGACTGGCTCTGATCCAACAATCCATCCGATTCTTAATCCTGGACTAATGACTTTAGACATACTCCCAATATGTAGTACAATTCCGTTTTTATCATATGCCTTTAAAGGCTTTGAAATAGGCTTATCAAACCATAAGTCTTGATATACCGCGTCCTCTATAATAGGCAATCCAATTTCATTACATATTTCCATTACTTCTATCCGTTTCTTCGCATTCATACTAAAGTTCGTCGGATTATGAAAAGACGGGATTGTATATAAAATAGATGCATTAAATTGCTTCTTATATTTTGGAATATATGATGCATGTAAACCGTTTTCATCCATCGGCATACCAATTAATCGCATTCCTGCTGATTGAAAAACATTAAGAGAATATAAATAAGATGGTTTTTCTAATAAGATAGATGCCCCTTTTGGTAGAAGCCCCATAGAAATAAGTTGCAACGCTTGAATTGCCCCTGAAACAATTAATATAGAATCAGGAGTTACATATACACCATGTCCTTTTAAATAGTCCGCAATTTTCTTCCTTAAATAAAAATTCCCTTTCGGTTCTTCATATCCAAGTATCATGTTCGACTTTAAAAGCTTATTCATAATATCTTTCATCTTTTTTTCAGGTAAAAGACTTGGCGCGAGTTCACCTGTTCCTAAACGAATTACATGCGGATAAAATTCAGCTTGATTAATTTCTTGAATAGCAGGCAGATTTGGATAATGAAGTCCTTTTTCTACATAAGACTGCCAATTAGGCGGGGGTGCGTATATTGAAGCATTCTCATTATTATTTACAACAATTGTTCCTTTTCTGCCATTCCCTTCAATATACCCCTTTGCGGCTAGTTCATCGAAAGCCATTACAATTGTACTCCGGTTCACACCAAATATATGTGCCAAATCTCTTTGCGAAGGTAATTTCGTTCCAACAGTCCATTCACCATTAACGATTCTTTCCTTAATATACGTTTCTATTTGTTTATATAGAGGAGTCGCTAGAGACATATTCGGTTTCCAAACGAATCTTTCCATCATATCACCTTATATTCTTTTTGGTTGGTAACCTCCCCAACCATATGGATGGATACAAATTTTCATTTCTTCTATACAATATACACTATCATAATAAATTTAAATAGGAGGAAATATGATGAGTGAAGCAATTATTCATGGTATCATTCTTGCATTTGGTCTTATCATTCCATTAGGCGTCCAAAATGTTTTCGTCTTTAACCAAGGTGCGAGCCAACCAAACATTTGGAGGGCAGCCCCTGTCGTATTAACTGCCTCTATATGTGATACGTTACTCATATTGATAGCGGTACAAGGTGTCTCCCTTGTACTCCTTACTTTTTCTTGGCTAACTAACTCGTTATATATAATTGGATTTTTCTTTCTCCTATACATGGGCTTTGTTATTTGGAGAAGTAACCCTTCCAACGATGTAAAACAAGAAAAAAGTATGCCAGTAAAAAAACAAATACTTTTCGCTGCATCGGTTTCATTATTAAATCCACATGCAATTTTAGATACGATCGGTGTAATTGGAACAAATTCGATTCAATACATAGGAAGTGAAAAATGGGCTTTCACACTTGCAACTATTATCGTTTCTTGGATTTGGTTTATAAGCTTAGCTTTAGCGGGGAAATTTCTAAAAAGGCTAGACTCAACCGGAAAGACAATCGTATTATTAAATAAATTTTCTGGTCTCATCATATGGAGTGTCGCACTTTATATGTTAAAACAAGTTATTTATTCCTAATGAACGAAAGAGAATTGCATGTTACTGAAAACATCATGCAATTCTCTTACAAATTATGAAGTAGGTTCTGGTTTCTTTTTTACGTTCTTTGCATCTTTTGCTGGTTTAATCCAAATGATTGCTATAGCAGCACCAATCCCAGCGAGAATACTTGTTACATAAAACACTTCATGGTCAGCACCTTTCATGAAAAAAGAGTAGAGAGGTGGTCCAGCTGCTACACCGATAAATCGCATAGAACTATAAAATGACGTAACCGTCCCCCTTTGCTCCTTTTCAATTCCTTGTGTAATGAGAGCATCTAAACATGGGAGTGCCATACCAATTCCTACCCCCATAATAACGAGACAAAGGAGTAGTAAATAAATTCCTTTTATAAATAAAGGAATGATGACTGATGCAGCAGCCATTAAAAAACCAATGTAAATACACTTCTTCATCACATTTTGGTTATCTCCAATTTTTTTGCCAGCCATATATGAACTAAGTGACAGTACAAGTAACGGGATTGCAAGTACACACCCTTTCCAAATACCATGAATGTCATACTTTGATTCCAGTATAGTTGACAAATAAAAGAGAATTCCGAATAAAATAAGCATAATAATTGCACCTAATGCAAAAATGGCAATTAACCATCTTCCTTTTTCTCGAAACGTAGCAAGAATTGATTTTATAAACTCTTTAAGCGGTGGTACTTCTCCTTCTTGTTTCTTTGCCTTTACTAGAACAAGTAATAAAACAATTGATACTACGCATAAAACTGGAATCGCCCAAAACGGCAAGAACCATACAATGGCAGCCAGAGCAGACCCTAAAATAGGGCTCAACACTTTCCCAAATGTATTGGATGTTTCGATGATTCCTAAACCTGTACTAACTTGTTTTTCATCTTTGTATAAATCACCAACACACGGTATAACAACTGGCATTGCACCAGCAGCACCAATACCTTGAATCGCTCTACCGATCAATATCCAAGTGTAGGGATTATCAACTTTCCAAGATACCCAACCAGTTATCGCTCCTCCTATAGCCGCAATCAGCAAACTCGGAACCATTACCATCTTTCGTCCCCATCTATCTGATAAATAACCAGCAATCGGTATAAGTAGAATGGCTACGATAGAATAAATGGTAATAATCATGGATACTTGAAACGATGAAATATGTAATTTCTTTTCAATAGTCGGCAGAATTGGAATGAGCATTGAATTCCCTAATGTCATAACAAGTGGAACTGATGCAAGCGCAATCAAACAACAGTTTTCTTTTTTTAACATGTTGGCTTCGAAACCTTTCATCATATATTTCTTACCATATAATAGCCCTGCTGGAACGTAACTTTTCATTCCACCAGGGCTATTACATTTTTACTACTTCCCATTCACAACAAAAGAAATTGGGGAAAATATAGTATTATTCCTATTCTTTGAATCCAGTTCACAATATATCCATACCAATTAATTGAAAAAAAAGAAAGGAAGAATCCTTCCTTTCTCCTATAACCTTCTACAATTAGCGAGTATATCCGCCACCAAGTTGTTGTTCTGCCATCGCTACAAGGCGTTTTGTAATTTCACCGCCTACAGAACCGTTTGCACGTGAAGAAGTATCAGCGCCAAGTTGTACACCAAACTCTTGTGCAATTTCATATTTCATTTGATCTAAAGCCGCTTGTGCTCCATGTGATGCTAATTGATTAGAATTACGATTTCTAGCCATTACCAATCACCTCCTTATTTATATATAAATTGTGTTAAATTTTAATTTAAATACATGGTAATTTTTGGTTATTTTTATTTTTAAAAAAGAGTCTCTACAATGAGAGACTCTTACATCATTTTATACTAAGAAGTTACTACTTCTAAATTTCTATTTGTTAGTACTTTCATTTCTTCTTTTCATATATCTTTCGCATTATGTCCAAACCATTCGAGTGAAACAAAAGAGGTATACTTTAATTGGTATACCTCTTTCAAACATACACTTTACATAATAATATTATTAATATCTTTCCAATAATACGCTGTCTCTTCCACCTGTACTCGCTCTAAAAATTTCGTATCCATTTTTTCTGGATTAAATTTTTCATAAAACTTTTTAGAAGGATTATTCGTAACAACCCAAACTAATAGCGATTGCATATCATTGTTTTTACAATCCGATAAGAAAGCTTGAAATAACTTTTGTCCTATTTTCATTCCTTGATACTCTTGTAAAAGGTAAATCGCATATAATTCTCCCTCCCAATTGTATGTACCAGTTCTTTCTACTCCTCCATCGATGAATCCAACTATTTCTCCATTTAACGTCTCTGCTACAAATCTAAATTGATGGTTACTTTCTTTTTGAAAAATGTTTTCCCATTGTTTTTCCCGTTTCTCATATGTTATATTTTCTAAAATCTCGTTAGGGAATATGCCTTTATATGTCGTTTTCCAACTATCAGCGTGTACCTTTGCTATACCTGGTATATCATCTTTTATCGCTCTTCTAATATGTATTTCCATCATTTCTCCCCCCTTGCTTACTCATCATTATATCAATTTACTTCCTTAAAAATCCAAACAAAAAAAGAGTGAATTCACTTCAACTTCACTCTTTTTTCTTACAATTATCTACTTTCCACTTCAACTGAAACAACACGATCTATCTCTTTTAGTGAACTATATAGCTCAGTTGTATATAAATCTTCTGGAGCTAAAATAACCATCTCTAATTGCTGAAATGCTCCACTATCTATATCTTTAATCTTCACGCGTTTTACATGCATTCCTAAATTTTTAATCTGCTTAAATATACCATCTAACTCATGATGCTCTTTTACAGTAATTTTAATAGACAAGTCCTTTTGTCTTAATGAATACGGTCCTGCAATTTTCACAAGTTGCGGAAGTACATTAATTGCTAAAATAATTAAAATCATAGCAACCGTCGCTTGTAAATAAAATCCTGCTCCAATCGCAATACCTAAAGCTGAAGCAGCCCACACCATAGAGGCGGTCGTTAATCCAGAAATAACGTCATTACTTCTTCGTAAAATAACACCTGCTCCAAGAAAACCAATTCCACTCACAATTTGAGCAGCTAAACGCATGGGATCCATATTTGTATGCCCTGGAACAGAATATACATGTACAGATTCAATTGAAACCATCGTAATTAAACAACTTGCTACAGAAATAACCATACTTGTTTTCACACCAAGTGGTTTATTCTTTAGCTGCCTATCTATCCCGATGAATAATCCTAAAAAGAGTGCTAAACCTAATTTGAGTAAAAATTCATATGACATATTTCCAGTCTCCTTACTTTACAATGTTTCCCTTGGAATAATTCACTATAACTCTTTTATGATATCAATTCCAGTCTTTTCTATTCATTTAACGTAAAAAACCGAAAAAACATTTGTGACGATGTTTCTCCGGCTTTTTATTACGCTTAAAACTCTTCTTTATTTCTTATCTTTAATCTTAATCTCTGCATCTTTGTAGAATGCTAATTTACTGTCATTATACTCTTTTGTAAAATTGTTAAATTGCTCTTTTGATTTTTGTGCTTCCATAGTTAATTCATTAACAGCCTTAACTTTTTCACCAATCTCTTTTAATTTCGTTTCTTTTACTTTTAATTTTTCATACAATTCTTTTTCGGTCGCTAACGCCTTCGTATAATTTTCATTCATCTTTTGGAATGCATCATAACGATTTTTATACGACTCTTCTACTGCTTTCGCTTGTTTTTGTAACTTTTTATCTTCAAGCTTCTCTATATTTCCTTGAACAGATTTCGTTTCTTTCTGAGCTTTTTCTAGCATTTCTTTCTCATTTTTCAAAGTTTTTTCACGATCATCTACATTGGCAGTAGCCTGCTCTATTTTCTTCATAACAGCGTCATTATGATCTTTACCTTCTTGTAAAATTTGAGAATATAGTTCTTGGCCTTCCTTCTCTAACTTCTCTAATTTTTTCGCTTCATCAACTAATGATTTCTCTTGTGTCGCCGCTGTTTCAAAAGCTGTATATAGGTTTTCTTCTGGTTTTTCACCGAAACAACCTGTTAATAGTCCTACTGATAGTGCTCCAACTACTGCTACTTTTCCATACTTCAACGTTCATTCCTCCATTACATACGGTTATCATGCCAGAAATTCACTGGGAAGTGACTCTCTTCATGATATGCTTCAAACTCATAACCCTTTTCTTTTAACCCTTTTAAAATTGCTGGCACAGCAGCAACTGATTGCGGATGAATATCATGCATTAAAATGACTTCTTGTGGTTTTGTTGCATTTGTTAATACATTTTGAGCAATTTGTGCTGCAGCTGCATCAACTTGCATTTTATTATATTTCCAATCTAATGAATCAATTGTCCAATCCCACACTTTAAAGCCGCCCTCTACCACTTTATTTCGAAGACTTTCATTTAATCCAGGCATTGAACCGTATGGTGGACGTGTTAATTTAGGTGATTTCCCAATAATATTGGCGATTAAGCTTTGATCTTCTTTCATCTCATTTACATACTCGCCATTTTTATATAACTTTGCAAAATTATGCGTCATACTATGCATTCCTACATAATGACCTTCTGCATTTTCTCGTTTCACTAAATCTGGAAACTCTTTTACATTCGCTCCAATTAAAAAGAATGTCGCCTTCGCATCATGTTGTTTTAACGTATTTAATAATTCAGCCGTATATTTCCCCGGGCCATCATCAAATGTAAGATAAGCAACTTTTCTTTCCTTGCCATTAAAACGACTTGGTGCCGTTTTATTCATTTCTACTTTCGGTTGTTCACTTGCGAGTTGTACTACATTTTCTTGTTTTGCAACAGCCTTTGCTGGTGAAGTAATGGATTGAAACATGAAATACCCAATAGCTACTGCTGCAATCGCTATTAAAACGAATACTACTCGTTTAATTTTAAAAGCTTTTTCCATTCTATCGAATTCCTCTCCCTATTAATCTTATATATAAATCACCCAATATAATTATACATCTATTTATTTTATTACACTATATAAACAGATTTTATATGTATTATAATGGGAGTTTTATCAAAATGGTCGTTCCTATTCCTTCTTTACTTATAATATTTATTGTACCTCCATGAAGCTCCACCATTTTTTTAACGATGGCTAAACCAAGACCCGCACCTGTAGCATAATTATTAATCTGGTAAAATGACTGTTCTATATGCGGTAAATGCTCTTTAGCAATTCCAATCCCTTCGTCTTTCACCTTTATCACTGCTTGTCCTTTATTTTTAGTCACTTCAATATATACTTTACCATTTTTATGTGAATATTTAATGGCATTTTGAACAATATTCAAGAAAATTTGCTTTAGTCTATTTCGATCTCCTATCAATTCGATTCGTTCTATAGTTTTGATGAATTGCATTTGCTTCTCTTCAGCATTAGGAGTTAATTGCCAAATCTTCTCCTCTAGTATATCGTATAATTGCACCTTTTGTTTATATAAATTGAAATGATTTAAGTATAAAAAAATCGTTACAGAAAAGTTACAAATCCATCTCGATAAAAAAAGATTGGCAAAGGCCAATCTTTTTTTATTATTCATTTCGAACTGGCTTTGGTGTTACACCTAAATGTTCATTTAATTTTTTCGAAATATCTTTCACATTTTTTTCATTTGGAATGTAATAATAAATACCGCCGATACGTTTATCTGTACCTTCCACTTGCATTTTTTCCATTTCCAAATTAGATCCTGCCATATTTTTCGTAATAGCAAGCATATCATCGAAAGTTAAGTTCGTTTTCATATTTTTATCAACCGCATCAAGTAAAGAGCCCATTTTGCTAATAGATTGAACAGACATCGCTTTTTTAGCAATTGTTTCAATTACAAGTTGTTGTCTTTGACCACGCATTGCATCACTGTCAATTTTACGCGTTCTTGCAAGCGCAAGTGCTTGTTCTCCATTTAAATGTTGGTAGCCTTTCTCTAAATGAATCATACCTGCTTGGTCTTTACTATCTTGTTCAGTGAAAGTAACTGGTACATCAATATCAATACCACCAAGTGAATCGACAATTTGTACGAATGATTCAAAGTTAAACTTCACATAATAATCAACAGGAACATTTAAAAATCTTTCCACTGTATCGCGTGTACTTTCAACACCACCAAATACGTGTGCATGTGTAATTTTATCTAATTTCTTTCTAGATGGAATATATACACGTGAATCACGCGGAATACTTACTAATTTAACTGATTTATCATCTTTATTAATTGTTGCTAATAAAAGTGCATCTGTTCGAACAGCTTCTCCGTATTGACTTTTTCTCATTTCACTACCATCAACACCCATGATTAGAATTGAAATGTTATCCTTTAAAGGTTCAACTTCTTTATCACGCTTCGATGATTTATCAATTTGTGCATATGCATCACTTACTACTGCTTTTGCTTTATTATATATTAACGATCCATATCCTACTCCACCAAAAATAAGTAGGAAAAACGGAATTAAAATGAACCATTTTATTGACTTTCTTTTAGAACGTTTTTTACTGCTTCTCGTATTCTGTTCTAATTCAGAGCTCATATCCATTCGCCTCTCTTTCTCTTTCCTAATTATAATGCAAGTCTATTAACCTTCATATTGAATTTCCTTTCAATTACCTTACAATTTTGTAAGGTTACTGCGCAAATCCAATATGTACTCCATTTCACATTATACTCTCGTGCTTATTTTTGGCAAGTCACTATTTATATAAAATTATTTTTAAATTCATATATTATAATTTTATTAGTTTGGTGTATACATAGTTTGCTTTCCATTATTAATAATGAAAGCTGATTTTGCTTTTATTTTCGTCTTTTGTGTTTCTATCTCTTCATTTGAGAAATTCACAATAATTTCAATGTTTTTTCCATACGAAGCTGATTGTACTAACTTATCTTCTGACAAATATGCAAAGTTCGTCATTTCTTCTTTTACTGCCTTTTCATGAACTTCATTCCAAACTTTCAGGTGCTGCGTAATTTCTTGTTTATGCTTATTCCACTCTACTTCATCTAAATGGTACAACGGCGGAACGTTATACAATAATTCGTATAACATACGGTTTCCAACCTCATCTTTTATTTTCAAACTTCCCCATTCCCAGTGGTGCGTTGTAATTACAGAATCATTGTATACTAATTTATATAATGGTACTGAATATGCAGGATTTAAATATACTTGTTTATACTCTTCTTTTAACGGTACTTGTTTCGCATATTTTTCTGGAACATTTTGATTCGGTGACCAATATCCGCCTACATAATACGGACTTGTTTTGTTTTTCCTCATATCTTCATCGTCCCATTTAATTACAGGCGTTTCAATACCATGAGCAAATGCAATCGTACTACTAGCAAAATCATTTCCGCCTTCAGAACCAACTACCATACCCTTTTCTTGCGCAATGTAGTCCATTCGTTTTAAACGTGCTTTTAAATCTTGCTCTTGTGTCGTTATATGTTTCGCTGAATAGTCATCGTAAATTTCACCTGTCGCATCACAATCAATAAACCATGAATTATATTTAGGACCATTTTGTAATATATCATTCATGCGTTCTTTTACACTAGGCAGAGATAAAGTTGGATTTAATTTTCGCCCTCTACCTAAAAACCCTTGCACCTTTTCTCCATTTTTCTTCGTTACAGTAGCCTCTTCGTATAATGATGGGTCATTAAAGGATGCTGTGTTCCAATTTTTATCACTTTTTTCGTGAATAGAATGATATGAGTCATACGGACCAACTAAATACCCCATTTCCTTAGCTTCTGTCACGAAATTAGGTTGCATAAATCCTTGTTCCCAGTTTGGCAGACCAATCCACGCTTTTTCTATTCCTGCCTCTTTCATTTCCTTTAGTATGTCCGTTCCATCTGCATTACCCCATTTACTTACCTCTTCAACCACATCACCAAGTAGCGACTTTAATAAATGCTTATTTAAGCTATACAATTCTGTATTCGTTAAGTGACCTACACCTTTCTTTAATAGCACACTAGCTTCCTGATTAACGTTTTGAAAAATATCATCTTTATAAAATTCTTTCATTGATAACACTTCGTTTATATAACGTAAAATAACATTTTTTTGATACTTATCAATGAAATCTTGTTTACTTACTTGATCTAATACATTCAATTCCCCAGGCTCTGAACTATATTTTTGAATAAGCTCTTTTATATGGCTAAACAAAGGGCTATTTATTTTCTCGCTTAGCTTTGGCCAATTTACATTACTTTCTGATAAGCCATTTTGATTCCAAAAATAAAAATGAGCTGCACCGTAAAGCTTTTCTATCTCTTTATTTTTTCTAGCCTTTTCTTTTAATGTTTTAAATTCACCTTTTCGAGCGATATTGTCTTTATACAGTTTAGCAATACTTACTGCATCATTATTTGTCACATATACTTGAAATCCATATGTTTTATTTTTATTTATACGCGGAAATTCATGTATAAAATCAAATCCTATTTTCGGATCGGAATGAAATTTCAATTCATTATTAAACATATTGTTCGAAATATATACAATCGAATATTTCGAACCATTTAACGCGAAAAACTTCATAGAAAATGATTCAGCAAATGAATAGGCATCATCCTTTAAAAACTTCTTCCAATTTTCATCATTACTCGGAATTTGTTTCCCTTCCCATAACGGAAGTGTATAATTTTCAGCTTGTACTTTCGGCCAAGTAAAGCTTTCTGCACCAGTCGATTCCACTTCAATATTTAAGTGATCTTTTTTCTTCTCTAGATTCACTTTTACTTTTTGATCTGGATATTCCCAAGATGTACGATCCTTATCTTTTTTTACATTCGCCACCTTCATTTTCGGCAAAGGCTGTGATGCCAGTTCCTTTACGCCATCATGTTCTACAATTAACGTGAAAGTCTCTGGATTTACATCATAAGTAAACTCTTTATACGTCGCTTTCTTTATTTTAGACTCTTGAACAGTATTGCTACCTTTTACATCACACCCGACTAAAGTCGACAATGATATCGTTGTAAGAAGACATATTGCTATCATTTTTTTCATCTTCTGCACCTCCACCACTGAATATACAGAGGCTTTGTTACAGGAATGTGGCAAAAAAATAGAACCAGCATAATGCTAGCTCTATTTTGGGTATTAAAAATAAATATATATGGACAACTATAATCTGCTTAATATATGTAGTACAATAACCGTGTTTTTTTCATCCTCACTAATTATAAAAACAAATCATTCAAAGCTTTAACATGCATTTCTTAACTAAAAAAATAAGTGTATATAATATACGCTAAAACTAGCAATAAAATTACTAGCGCTGTACCTTTCCAATTCATACCACCCGTCATATCAACTGGACTTCCCGTTTCAGCTTTGTTGAGGCCATCATGTAAAGAACCGGTAGGATTGTTTTTCAATTCACTTTGCCTTATACGTTCTCTTTTTTCTTCCGGTGACTCTTTCTTCATACGATCACCTCCAAATGAATACACTCTTTACTAAATTATACATTAATATTTTTCTTTTATACGCAAACATATTTACAACATAAAAAAAGCTAGCGATGCTAGCTTTTTTTATAATCCAATATGTTCTTCCTTATTTACAGTAATCCCTCTATGATCAATTTCTAGCTCACACACCTTCATAGACGTAAATACTCTTGCTAATTGCTCAGCAATTTCTTGACGTTTCTCATACGGCGTTAATATAAAAATAGACGGCCCTGCACCGCTAAGCGCTGTACCGTATGCACCGAATTCTTTTGCACATTTACGAATAGATGGTAATAACGGGACCAGTTCTAAACGAAATGGCTCGTGAAAATGATCTCTTTCCATCATTTCCCCTACAACTTCCCACTTCTTTTGACACAACGCAGCTACTAATACGTTGCTGATTGCACTAGCCTTAACTGCTTCATGAAACGGAAACACATCTGGTAATACAGATCGGCTTTCCTCTGTATTTAACTCTTCATTTGGAATAAGAGAAATTACACCTAATTCCTTACTTTCAATTCTTACAACCGAAACATTTTTTCCATCAAGTGCTCCGATTACAGTTCCTCCTAATATAGAAGCAGCAACATTATCTGGATGTCCTTCAAAATTTGTAGCAATTTGAACTTTTTGATCAGTCGTTAAGTTCAAATTGCCAAGTTGATTTGCAAGCTCTATTCCTGCTACAATTGCTGATGCGCTACTTCCTAGCCCTCTTGTTAGCGGGATGTTACTAGTAACTTCTATTATATGGGGTGATAAAGAAGGACATACTTTACATGCCGTGCTCACAATTAAATTTTTATCGTCTGTCGGAATTGAATCTTCAAAGGAATGGATCACTTGCCATTTATCAGACTCCTCTTTTACTACTACATGTAAATACAATGACAAAGCTATTCCTACTGAATCAAATCCAGGTCCAACATTCGCTGTACTAGCAGGAACACGAATACTTAATGGTATCACGACATAATCACCCCTTTAATATGCTCTTTAATTTGTTCTATATTATTTGAAACACTTGCAATATCTAATGTATTAGAAGAGATTGCGATATCAGGATCTTTCAAGCCGTTTCCAGTTAAAACTGCAACAACTGTTTCTCCTTTTTTGATTTTTCCAGATTGAACATGTTTCATTACGCCAGCTAATGAAGCATTTGATCCTGGCTCAGCGAAAACCCCTTCCGATTTTGCTAATAATCTATATGCATGTAAAATCTCTTCATCTGATACCATATCTATTTCGCCGTGAGATTGCTCAGCAGCCTCTACTGCATATGACCAACTTGCTGGGTTACCGATGCGAATCGCAGTTGCAATTGTTTCAGGTTCTTCAATGACGTGTCCTTTTACAATAGCAGCTGCTCCTTCCGCTTCAAATCCATGAATTCTTGGCTTCTTATAGCCTTTTTCTTTCTCATATTCACAGAACCCTTTCCAGTATGCTGTAATATTCCCGGCATTCCCAACAGGGATCGCTAATACATCTGGTGCACGTTGCAACTGGTCACAAATTTCAAATGCTGCTGTTTTTTGCCCTTCAATTCGATAAGGATTTACAGAGTTTACTAACGTAATCGGCTCTTCTGCAGCAATATTTCTTACAGCCTTTAGTGCATCATCAAAATTTCCTTCTATTGAAATGATTTCAGCACCATAGGCAACTGCTTGCGCTAATTTCCCATGTGCAATCTTTCCTTCCGGTATTACGATAATACATTTCATTCCAAGGCGTGCCGCGTATGCGGCAGCCGATGCTGATGTATTGCCTGTCGATGCGCAAATAATGGCCTCCGAACCTTCTTCTTTTGCCTTTGCGACTGCCATTACCATACCACGATCTTTAAAGGAACCTGTCGGATTCGCTCCTTCGTACTTACCATATAACTGAATCCCTAATTGTTTTGATATATTTAATAACGGAATAAGGGGTGTATTTCCTTCCATTAAGCTCACATCAGGTGTGTTTTCATTTACCGGTAAATAAGAAGCATATTCGTTTAATAGTCCTTTATACATATTGTTTTTCCTCCTCAATAATGTAGTAACTGTTTATTTCACTTGCGACATCTTCTATCGCTCCTAAAACTCGTTCGAATTGATACTTTGAAGTTTGATGTGTCACAACAACGACTTCTGCAAGTTCACGATTTAAAGGTAATTGAATCACTTCTTTTAAACTTACAGAATAATTAACGAAACATTCTGTTATTTTTTGCAACATCCCAGGTTCATCTCGTAATGAGATACGTAAGAAATATTTCGAAACGACTTCTTCATCCCTTTGTAATTCATACGGTTCCGGTTCTTTTAACGCACTTTTATTTTTCTGAACTTGATTCATATTTTTAACGATTGAAATAATATCACTTACTACAGCAGAACCAGTCGGTAACTTCCCAGCTCCAGGTCCGTAAAACATTACTTCTCCAACTGCTTGACCGTGAACATATACCGCATTAAATTCATTATTTACATTCGACAATGGATGATGACTTGGTAATAGAGTAGGTTCTACACTTAAATGAATGGCTGATCCTTGTTTCTCCGCTTTCCCAATTAATTTCATAGTAAACCCTAACTTTTCGGCCATTTGTAAATCTTCTTTTTCAACCTTTCGAATCCCTCTTACTTGCACATCATCTAAAGAAACATTCATCGAAAAACCTAAGTTTGCAAGAATAGCTACCTTTCTTGCCGCATCTAGCCCATCTACATCCGCTGTCGGATCTGATTCTGCGAAACCTAATTTTTGTGCTTCCTGTAAAGCCTCTTCATATGACCATCCATTTTGACTCATCTTTGTTAACATATAATTTGTTGTACCATTTACAATTCCCATTATTTTTTCAATTTGATCTGATGCTAATCCGTCTGTTAACCCTCTTAACACCGGAATACCGCCCGCTACACTTGCCTCATAACATAAATCACAATCATTATCGTTCGCCAGTTGAAGAAGTTCTGCACCGTAAACAGCCATTAAATCTTTATTTGCTGTTACGACATGTTTCTTATTTCGTAAAGCTTTAACAATATGCTGCTTCGCTTCTTCAATTCCGCCCATTACCTCTACTACAATATCAATATTTGAATCATTTAGAACTTCATCAACATGACTTGTTACTACGATTCCATCAATACAAACATCACGTTCTTTTTCTACATCACGTACGGCGACTGTCTTCACCTTCACTTCATACCCTGTATCAAGGGTAATTTTTTTATAATGTTCTTTCAAAATATGGACAACACCACTTCCGACCGTACCTAATCCTAACACCCCTACATTAACAACATTATTCATCTTCTAATCTCCTCCTACAATTTTATTTTTTATCTTTATCAATCACCTTACTCTGCTTTTCAATCATGCAGGTGGTGTTTATTTCCGTACGTACAAATCGTTTCATGTTACAGCACCTCCTTTCAAAGTAAAAAAACACACTCATCCCTAGGAAAGGGACGAATGTGTTTTCGTGGTTCCACCCTTGTTCCAATCTAGACGTATCTCCTCCTAGATTGCTCAAGTTCAGATAACGGCTGATACCGTCAATAATTACTAGATTACTCGTTCACTATTGAAGTTCAAAGGTGGTAAAACCATTTCTCGTGTTAGGAAGCTCACACCCTTGACTTCCCTCTCTGTAAACCGTAAAAATGATTTCGTGTCCTTATCGTTACTTTTTCGTTCATGTTTATTTGTTAACTCATTATACTCGCATAAAAAACAAAATCAATACCATTTTTTAATTATTTTAAATTTTCAATCTGCAAGCCATAAAAAAACACACTCATCCCTAGGAAAGGGACGAATGTGTTTTCGTGGTTCCACCCTTGTTCCAATCCAGACATATTTCCTCCTAGATTGCTCAAGCTCAGATAACGGCTGATACCGTCAATAATTACTAGATTACTCGTTCACTATTGAAGTTCAAAGGTGGTAAAATCATTTCTCGTGTTAGGAAGCTCACACCCTTGACTTCCCTCTCTGTAAACCGTAAAAATGATTTCGTGTCCTTATCATTACTTTTTCGTTCATGTCTATTTGTTAACTTATTATAGTTATCAATCTTTTAAAAAGCAAGCCTATTTTTGTTCATTATTTTTAAAAATACGAATCATTTTATTTTAAAATAACAAATCATCTAATATAGATTTCTACTCTTGCACATGTATTCATCACTTACAAACTAACAAGATTGATATTAAAGTCTCATTCTAAAACGTTTAGAGTTTCACACCTCAACACTATATTTAAAAAGTATTTTTTTAATATAATCTTTCCCTATAACTTTCTTCTAAAGAACGTGCAACATCTTCTTCTGAAGCATTCACTTTCGCATGCTCCAGCAACATTTTTGCTGCTGAAGGTAACTCTTTTTTATGTAACCAAGATTCCGGATCCCACATTTTAGAACGAATAAAAGCTTTTGCACAATGAATATAACACTCTTCTATTTCAACAACAATTCCAAGTAGCGGATTGCGTCCATTTACCTGCATTTCTTGCAAAATTTCTTCGTCGTTTGTTATATACGCTCGGCCATTTATTCTGAGTGTCTCCCCAAGGCCTGGGATAAAAAAGATTAATCCTACACGTGGATTGGAAATAATATTTAAAATGGAGTCTATACGACGATTGCCTGGTCTTTCTGGAATGATAATTTTATTATGATTGAATACGTATACAAATCCAGCTGCATCTCCTCTCGGCGAAGCGTCACACTCTCCTAATTTATTTGCTGTAGATAATACTAGAAAAGGAGATTTAGACAGAAAATCTACGCAATGGTAGTCTAATGATGAAATAACCTTTTTCAAAGCTCGCTCACTTGGTTCCCCTAATATTTTCCGTAATTCTACCTCAGTTGAAATAATCGATTTTATTTCCTTACTCTCTATTCCCACTAATACCGACCTCTCTTTTCTTTATTTTCCCAAAATTCAATACAAATATTGTATAATAAAGTTTGCAGAAAGGGGAATTAAAATGACAGAGTGGTTAACGATATTTGATTCTGAAAGAAATACACTTGGGAAGAAATTACGTGATGAAGTGCATCGTGACGGTGATTGGCACGAAACATTTCATTGTTGGTTTGTAGAAAAAGATGCTGAAGATATGTTTTTATATTTCCAATTACGCTCTAAAAATAAGAAAGAAGCTCCACTTATATGGGATATTACTTCAGCTGGACATATAATGCATGATGAAGATGTACAAATTGGCGGTCTTCGTGAAATCGAGGAAGAATTAGGGCTTTCCTTTCAAACTACTGATCTAGCATATACAGGAATCTTTACAATAAATTATGAAATTTCAAATCTTACAGATCGCGAGTTTTGCCATATGTATTTCCACAATGTCATTAACCCACTTCCATTCGCACCAGGTGAAGAAGTAGACGATGTGATGAAAATACATGCAACTTCTTTTCTACAGCTATTAAAAAGAGAGATTTCATCTTTTACAGCTATTTCTGTTTTAAACAATAAGCCGATAACGATAACATTTGAAGATATTTATCCATATGATATTGCATACTATGAATTTGTTATAGAGCAAGGAAAAGAATTACTAAAAAATAATGATTTGTAAATAGAATGGGACTCCCTACTAATATCGGTCGGGAGTCCTATTTTTCATTATTGCTCAAGTGTCTTCAACGTTTTCTCTACTCGTATGAATAAGCGAATGATTAGTACTAGCATAAAGATCATTATCGCTAACGTTGTATGGGGATATTTAAACAGTATACTAATAAAACTTCCTATCAACATCATAATGAATCCATTTTGTTTCATCACTTCTGCGCTATACCTATTACCTGCATCCCATAATTCTTTATTTTTCATAGATCGTTTCGTACGATAACCATATGCCGCATTAATATCTGTCGGTGGATTTTTTTGAAGGACAATTGCCGCTAGTATAAATATAATACCTATTAAAATACTCATTCCTATGTTTATTAGTGTATACATCAATTATATCCCCTCCTAACAGCTTCATTATACGATGCAATCCTGTTTTTTCCAATTCTACAACGCATTCACTTTCGCTCTTTCGATGTCTGAAACATGCTTGGAAGTGTTACAAAACGTGCTCCTTTCGTTTTTAACTGCGGAATCATTTTGTCTAGCGCCTCTACAGATCCTTGCAAATGTCCACCTGGAGTTGAATGTTGAAGTATGATACTACCAGGGAATGAGTTCCCTAACACATTATTTGTAATCGTATCAGCACTTACCCCTTTCCAATCAACCGTATCAACACTCCACTGTACAATCATAAAATTTTGCTCAGTTGCCCACTTCAATTGATTTTCAAGTATTTCACCATACGGCGGGCGTATAAATTTAGGAGCATAGCCGGCTATACGTTTTAATATTTCTTCCGTTTTTATAATTTGATTACGGTACTCACCCTCATTTACTTTCGCTAAATTAGGATGGCTATACGTATGATTACCAATTACATGCCCTTCATTCGCAATACGCTTTACTACATTTGGAAACTTTTCAGCATTTTCACCAAGCAGGAAAAAAGTCGCTTTTACATTATGTTGTTTTAACTTATCTAATATTTTTGGCGTGAATTCTAAATCCGGTCCATCATCAAATGTAAGAGCAACTTCCGCTTTATTGTACGGTCCTGAAAATGCGTACGCATATTTTTCAACCCAAGAAAATGGCGTCCACGATCCACGCTCATCTGCTTTCATTTGTACTTCATAATTTTGAGGGATATATGCGTATGGCAATGAGTTTATATAGTCTCCATAGTAAAATGAGTTATATGGCATATAAGCATACGAAACATCTCGTTCTAGTCCCCATTGATATGGAGCAAACATTTGTGGCGAATAAAAATAATACATGATAAAAACCTCCCTAAAATTTCATATGTGATTCCTCTACACTTTGTTAGAGAAATTGTTATTCATAAACAAAAATAAGACTGTCCGTAATTTGGACAGTCTTACTGCTTACTATTATTAATAAATTGATGTACTACCTTTCGGCAAAGCTTTCACGTGTTTTAAATAGTTCGTCACTTTATCATCATCATCTTGCGGATATCGATACCCATATGTGTTAGCAATTTCATTCGCCACTTCCCTAAATAAATCACCCATGACAAAGAATGATTCCCATATGTTTTCATATTCTGCATTAGAAAATGTCTGTTTAAATTGCTCCCACATTTCCCCTTCAAAATATTGCTCAAAATGCTTTCCAAATTTACCTGCATTAACTGTAAAGTCTGTTTTCATACCAATATGCCATTCTAGCATTATGATGAACATATCTCGCACTGGGCCATCAAGCATCCATTTCACATAAGAAAGTTCCTCTCGCCATAACCCTTTTGCCACATTCGTACTACACCACCAAAATTCATTACAGCAACCTAAAAACTCTTTTTCTGTAGGCTTTTTTATTAAGTAATCTTTATCGCTTGCTGGCGGGAATTCTTCCATACAATTATCTTTATCGAGAAGTAATTTACTTAAACTATCTTGTCCAACGAACTTTTTTGTTAAATCAACCGGAACTAATGTTAAATCAATCCGATTTCCATCCATGAACTGCATTAAATACGGAAACTTCCCGTCTCCATCTGGTGGAACTAATGACATTTCTTCTGGCATTTGTACAATCATTATTTCTCCAAACCTATGAATCCAATTATGATTAGACGTAAAGGATTGTATATCTTTTACAACATACATAATATCAAAGTCTTGAAAACAATCTCTTTTCACATGTGGATTTACACGCGATCCATTCATAATGACAGCTCGAATTCTTTCATCCTCTTTTGCTGTATTTATAATTAAGTCTAACATTTCTTTTTCAGTTCTCATCTATTCCTAACCTCCAATTTTTATATAAACTTATATTTTTAAGTATGTTGGAGGTCCACGGGCTAACTGTGTTGTATACGATACATGTTATAATTTTTCAAACATCTTTTTCATTCTATTTATCTCCTTTCGTTATTCTTTTACGACTGCCATTACAAATCCATCGTACCCTTTACTTCCGACTGTTTGAAGCGCTGTAGCACTTACACGCGGCTCAGCAGCTATTAGCTCATAGAAACGACGTATTCCTTGTACGCGAGGGTCATTACTCGTATTGTCAATAACTTCTCCTTCACGTACTACGTTATCCCCAATAATTACAGTCCCTGGACGTGATAGTTTCAGCGCCCATTCAAAATAAGCAGGATTATTTTGTTTATCAGCGTCTATAAAGATAAAGTCAAATGGTTCATACTTCTCATTTTCTATTTGCTGTAAAGAATCTAAAGCTAATCCTACTCGTATTTCAATTTTATCAGTCAAATTGGCACGTTCAATATTGCTACGTGCAATTTCAGCATGTTTTTCACTCGCTTCCAATGTAACAATCCGACCACCATATGGCAATGCCCTTGCAAGCCATATGGTGCTATATCCACCTAGAGTACCAATCTCTAAAATATTTCGAGCTCCTTGAATTTGTACTAATAATTGTAAAAACTTACCTTGCGTCGGTGATACGTCATGTGCCGGTAAATTAGCTGTAGCATTTTCTTGAAGAACTTCTTCTAATGTAGAATCTTTCGGTATTAATACATCACTCATATATTGATCAACAGCCGTCCACTTCTCAATCATACTCATGGAAATACCATCCCCTTCAATTTCTCAATGCTTTTCTACCATTCACTTTTGATTATACCGAAAATTCTGTTTTATACACAAATATAAAGAAGGGATATCTACTCCTTACAGAATAGATATCCCTTCTTTTAAATATAAATTTAATTCCTATGGATTAGTAGACCAAAGTCCAGCTGATTTAATAAATGTACGTTTATTTAATTTCAGCTGCGCTACGATAAACTCTGCAATATCTTCTGCTTGCATTACTTTATCAGGATTTCCGTCAGTTAATCCTAAATCTACAGCCATATCTGTTGCTACTGTACTTGGTGTTAAAGCTGTTACGCGAATATTATGTTTACGAACTTCCATCGCTAACGATTCTGTTAAGCCAAGAACACCAAATTTAGAAGCACTATATGCACTTGTTACAGGTGCACCTTTTTGTCCCGCTGTAGATGAAATGTTAATGATATCACCAGATTGTTGTTCAATCATGCTTGGTAAAGCTGCACGAGTTGCATAGTATACACCCATTAAGTTTACTTGAATGATTTTTTCCCAATCAGCAACGTCTAGTTCTAAAAACTTACCGAACTTAGAAATACCAGCGTTATTAATTAAAATATCGATAGATCCTAAACCGTTTTTTAACGTCTCAATTGCAGTAGTCACTTCTTCATATGAAGAAACATCAGCAGTCGCAATAACTGCTTTTACGCCTTCTGCTTCTACTTCTTTCGCTACAGCTTTTAAGTTTTCTTCTGAGCGAGCTAAAAGACCTACATTTACGCCCTCTTTCGCTAATGCGATCGCTACAGCGCGACCAATCCCTCTACCTGCTCCTGTAATTAAAGCATTTTTGCCTTGTAATAATTCTGCCAAGTATAACACTCCTTAATCATCTCTGTTATGTATTATATTAAAATTGTATCTATGTTTATGTAAAAAGGCAATGATGCACTTTCATGTGCGTAGGTTACTTCTAGGTAACTATAAAAGTTTTTATTTATAATCCTCATACTTTTTCCATAATTAATGTAAAATAGAAATAAATTCCACACAGGAGAGTGTTTATGTATGAAAAGAAAAAAATGATACTTGCTACTAACTGCAGTCGGACTATGTATCATATTTTTGGCTATGTACTTTATATTTGGTAATCCACTATATTATAAAGTAATAGAAAAAGAAACTAACGAATATCTCCATACTATAAAAGGATATAAGCAAAAAGAAATACAAAGCATAACCGGAAAATATACTTACCTTTATAATATCGACTATTATGCAAAGGTAGTATATAAAGACGAACCTTATTTTACATACCCTTATACATACAATAATAATAAAAAAATAATACGAGACAATGGCATTTTAGGAAGACATACTGAATCATTTGAGCATCTTAATTTAAATTGGTCACTGTTCGATCAACTAATACAAGGGATTCATACGAACTTACAAGAAAGAGGTTTAAGTGAAAAAAGGATTATTCTATACGACACGTTCATTTCATTGATATAGATGATGATAAAAACGGTGCAGAAGCATGCGTTGACTTTAAGAAAGATAAAAAATCAGATTATTCATACGGTATGAATAATGAAGGAAAAGCTTATCAATATAGTTGCAGTAATGGGAAATGTATTTTTAAAGAAAAATAGTGTTAGAAGGTTCCCCCTTCTAACACTATTTCTCTTCATGATTCGGAATACGTACAATAAATTCCGTACCACTGCCTTCCTCACTCTCGACTTTTATTTCTCCTTGATGAAGGTCGAGTACTTTTTTTACGATAGCCAAACCTAAGCCACTCCCTCCATAAGCACGATTTCGTGAAGAGTCTGCTTTATAAAAACGCTCAAAAATATGTTGCTTCTGTTCTTCGGATATACCAATTCCCGTATCACGTATACGTACTTCTACTAATGTCTCATATTCTTTTAGCTTGATTGAAATCGTACCGCTACTTGGAGTAAATTTAATACTATTATGAATTAAATTAATCCAAACTTGACTCATACTTTCTTGGTCAGCAGTTATATGCACTTTTTCTAAATCAAGGTCTAATTCAATTTCTTTCTCAGCCCAAAGCGGTTCACTATTTAATACAATTTGTTTTAACTGTTGATCTAATCGATAAGTTACTCTTTCTGGTGTATATTCTTCCGACTCTAAAAGGGTAAGCTTCAGTAAATTTTGACTTAGTTTAGATAATCTCGTCGTTTCCGTTTCAATAATGGTCAGGTAATGCTCTCTCTTTTCCTCGGAAAGATTGTTATCTTGTAGCGCTCTAGCAAATCCTTTTATAGAAGTTAATGGTGACTGTATTTCATGAGAAACATTCGATACAAATTCCTGGCGCATTTTCTCCATCGCATTTAGTTCATCTGTCATATCATTTATACTTTTTACGAGCACACCAATTTCTCCATTATATTTCTCTTCATTTCGTATTTTTACGGAGAAGTCCCCTTTTGCAATTTTTTGTATCGGTTCAATAATAGTCCAAATCATCGCCTCTCGCTTCGGTCTCATTAATACTCCAATCAACACCCAAATAAGAACAATAAATACAAAGCCGACCATATCACTAATTAAAAAAGTAACAAAAGGTGATACTCGTATTTCAAGAGCATTTATTACACTTGATGATACATAAAAGGCTATAGACCAAATTATTGTGAGAAAAGAAAAGAGAGCTAGTACCGCTCCAATCACTTTCAGTATCTTCACCTTATTCATTCGCTCTCTTCTTCTCATTTACTTACCTCTAAGCGATATCCTAAGCCTCTTATCGTTTTAATACTAAATTTCGACTTCTCTTCTTGGAACTTCTCACGTAACCGATTTATATGAACGTCTAGTGTACGCTCATTCCCTTCAAAATCATATCCCCATACATCTTCAATTAATTGCTCTCTCGAACAAGTTCTCCCCGTTTTAGAGCCTAAAGTAAAGAGCAATTCGAATTCTTTTAGTGGTAACGTAACTGTTTGTTCTCCAATTGTAACTTCAAATGTTTTACGATTTAACAGTACATTTCCAACTTGAATTGATTGCGATACTGTAATTTGGTAACGTTTCAATAACGCCTTAACTCTCACTACTAGTTCTATCGGATCAAATGGTTTTACAAGATAATCATCCGTTCCAAGATGAAATCCTTTTACTTTTTGAGACGTTTCTCCTTTAGCAGTTAACATCAAAATCGGAATATCATAGTATTTCCTTAATTCAAAACATACATCAAATCCATCCATATTCGGCATCATGATATCAAGAATAACCATATCAACTTTCACTTCATCTATTTTTTGAAGTGCATCTAGACCATCAATTGCTTCATATGTTTGAAATCCTTCCCGCTCTAAAAATACAGAAACAAGTTCTCTAATATGTGGATCGTCATCTACTATTAAAATTTTTGGTAGCAAAGAAAACCTCTCCTTTCTACGTAGCATCTTTTATATAACTTTTAAAAATGAATCACCAGCGGAGTATAAGCCCCACTGATGATTCATTTTATAATACGCCCTCTTTAATTTTCAATTGTTGCGTTGCAAATTCACGATACATGTCATGTGTGCGTAACAATTCATCATGTGTACCACTACCTGTAAGATTCCCTTTTTCTATAAAGATAATTTTATCTGCATCTACTACAGTAGAAAGTCTATGTGCAATAACTAACGTTGTTCTGCCTTTCATTAAGTTATTTAATGCCTTTTGAACGACAGACTCTGATTTACTATCTAAACTAGAAGTTGCTTCATCTAACATAAGAATTTGTGGATTTCGAAGTAACGCTCGGGCAATAGCAATTCGCTGTCTTTGTCCTCCAGAAAGTTTCACACCACGTTCTCCAACTTCTGTTGCATATCCATTTGGCAAATCATGAATAAATGCATCCACATATGCCATCGCCGCTACTTTTTCAATTTCTTCATCTGTCACTTCTCCCTCAACGCCGTAACAAATGTTATCCCGAATCGTTCCATCAATTAACGGACTATCTTGTGAAACGTAACCAATTTGACGTCGCCATGACTGTAATGAATAGTTCGTAATTGTATCTTTCCCTAATTTAATAGCACCGCTAGTTGGCTCATAAAAACGTTCTAATAGTGAAAATAATGTCGTTTTCCCGCTACCACTTGGCCCTACGATCGCTGTTACTTTTCCTGATTCAATTGTGAAATCAATATTCTTTAACACTTGCTCTTCTTCGTTATACTCGAAATGTACATTTTCAAGAACAATTGGTTGCTTAGCATTTGTGACTTTCACACCAGTTTCATGGTCTTCTACTTCATATTCTAAAATTGTATTAATTCTTTCCGTTGCACCAATTGCCTTTTGGAATTGTGTAAAGAACATAGATAATTGACTCATCGGCATTATAATTTGAACTAAATATAAAATAAACGCTACTAGTTCCCCAGTTGTTAATGCACCGCTAGAAACTCGCATCCCACCATATCCTACGATAATAACAAGCAATGCCATTAAAACAAACGACATAACTGGTGAAATTAACGCTTGCACTTTTCCCTCTTTCAAACCAAATTGCAATAACTTCTCGATACCTTTATTTCCAGTTTCATATTCTCTTTTTTCTGTGTTCGAAGATTTCACTAAACGAATTTCTGATAATACTTGCGTTAGCACACTTGTAAAAGAAGCTGTTTCATCTTGAAGTGCTTTTGAAATCTTATACATTTTTCGTCCTAGTGGAACTAAGATCAGTACTGATAATGGAATAACCGTTAAAAGTAAAAGTGTCATTTTCCAATCTAAAACAAATAATACGATTAATGATCCGACAATTGAAATACCGCCTGTTAATAAATTTGACAAATGCTCAGAAATTAATGTCTTCACAACACCTGTATCATTTGTCATTCGGCTAATTGTATCGCCTGTTCTATTTTGATCATAATAAGATACTGGCAATATAAGTACCTTTTTCCACAAACGTTCTCTCAGTCCGGCTACAATCTTCTGCCCGATATAATTTAGTAAATATATAGATAATCCTGCAGCTATAGTTTGCATAATAAAGAATGCGACTAGCCCAACAATTTGTCCTGTACTAATTGACGAAAGTGAAAAATTATCTACTAATCCTTTTGTTAACATCGGAATAAATAAACTCGCTCCCGTAGAAAGCAAACTCATGAATAACGCAAAAACAAGAATCCCTTTCGGAGGATTTGTATCTTGAATAAGGCGTAAAAACTGCCTCCAACTCCCTTTTTTCTTTATTTCATTTCTAACTTCCATTTCTGTCATCTCCTCGTGTTAAACAAAACTGTTCTTTCTAAAAATAGAATACAATACGAATGTAAACTGAATGTAAACACACTTTTTCTGTTTTTACAAAATATACATAAAAACTCATCTTTACAACAGATATAAACATCTGATATTATTACCTGGTACTTAATATTATTCTATGTGAATGATAAATAACTAATTTACAATACTATATAAATCTCCAGTTATTGAAAGGAGTATCCTTTTTGCAAACAAATATACATTCTAAAAAGGAAACAATTATTTTTATTCATGGTTTAGTCGGCAATCGTCGTGCTTTCAAAAAAGAACATAAACGATTTTCCGCCTCTTACAACATTATCACTTATGACTTATTAGGTCACGGCGATGATAAAGGAGAAGCTATCGAATTTTCATTACAGCGTCTCGTTGATCAATTATTGAATTTATACGAAAAAGAAGGCATTCAAAAAGCTCATATTTGCGCTTTAAGCTACGGCTGCTATATCTCTACCATTTTTGCACAAATGCATCCAGAAAAAGTTTTGAGCATTTGTCATATTGGTGGACATTATAATAACCCTTCCCTTTTATATAACGTATTTCAAAAGTTTTGGGAGAAGCGAGGAGACGATTACTCTAAATGGCTCTCTCAATACGCAAATACCATTTTTCCAAGTGGCATACTAAAGGCAAGTCCGTTCGCAGTCATTTCAAGAAATATTTATTATCGGTTCGGATTGCAATTACATTCATCAATTATTGCTCAATCATTACGTCATCGGTTAGAATTCGATTTAAAATCTAAATTAAAATCACTTCCCCACCCTATTCTATGGGTAATGGGCGAACATGATCATCTCTATAAATCTTGTCTTTTTGATTTAAAGTCCATTCTTCCTAACGTTTTATATAAAGAAATACCGTTAGCAGGACATGCAGCAAACTTATTCCGCCCCAACTACTTTCATGATCTATACGCTCGATTTTTAAACGGGAAGTTACAGTAAAAACTATTACATCCCAATTTATTAAACTATAAAAAGGCTTCCCAAGTTTCCCTGGAAAGCCTTTTCTCTATACGAAAAGTATATAATTTACTTTTTCTTAGTATGCTTTTGTGTAACCTAATAGGTGCTTGCTCCAGTAAGAGTTACTTACAGAACTAATACGTACACCAGTTGCATCAGTTTCTGCACTAATGAACTGACCGTTTCCTAAGTAAACACCCATGTGAGAAGGACCTGATTTATAAGTGTTTTGGAAGTATACTAAATCACCTGGTTGTGGATTGCTAGTTTTTGTTTTAGAACTCCAGTATCCAGCAACTGTTTGACGAGCGCCTTTATGACCAGTTTGATTTAATACGTAGTGAATGAATCCACTGCAATCAAAACCAGCAGGTGTTGTACCAGCTGTTCTGTATGGTGAACCATTTAATGATCTAGCGAATCCAGCGATTGAAGATGTATCTCCACCAGTTGTTGGTTTTTGTACGTCTTTACCTGGTTGTTGAACGTTATTTGTAACGTTATTGTTATTTGTAACGTTGTTTACTCCGCCTTTTACAAACTTAACGAAGTCTGCACTTACGTAACCTGTGCGGCCGTTATGGTTAATTTTGTACCAACCATTTTCAGCGCCAGTAACGTTTAATACTGTACCGTTTGTTACACCACCGATTACAGCGTTGTATGTAGCTGGGCCTGTACGTACTTTTAAAGCACCAGTGTTAACAACATAAGAACCACCAGTTTGAACTGTAGTAGTATTGTTGTTTGTAGTTGGTTGTTGTGTTTGGTTAGATACAGCAGAACCACCTTTTGTTACGAAGTCTTTGCTTACGTATCCAGTTCCACCATTGAAGTTGATTTTAAACCAATCTTGTACTTCACCAACAACTTGTACTGTTTTACCTTTATTTACAGAGCCTAATACTGTATGAGATGTACTTGGGCCTGTACGTACGTTAAGTGAAGAAACGTTTACTGTGTAAGTACCAGTTCCTTGTTGAACAGTAGTTCCTGTTTTACCACCAGTCGTTACGAAGTCACCACTTACATAACCAGTTTGACCGTTTACAGTTACTTTGAACCAACCGTTTTCTTGTCCAATTACTTGTAGTACTTGACCTTGTTTTACTTTAGAAATAACGCTATGTCCTGTACCAGCACCTGAACGAACATTTAATACATCAGCAGTTACTGTGTATTTTAAGTCGGATTTTGTTTCTACAGTTTTTGTTTCAGTTACAGTCGTTTGTGTTTGAGTTTGTCCATTAATTTCTTTTAGCGCTTCGTTTGAAACTTGTGCATGAGCAGAATCCATACCTGGAACTGCAACACCTGCTACTGAAGCTACTGCTAAACCTGCAATTACTTTTTTCATAAGTTGTCTTTACTTCCTTTCCCTACTATCCTCTTAAAAAAAACTTATAAACTTAATACTTTACAATATTATCAAAGTAAAATATTCATTAAGTTCCATTTTTTAACAAGAGTTTTATTTTTCACACAGAGTTCATTTTAAACAAGCGAAGTGAAATCCGTGTGAACTTCATGTGAACTTTACCATTAAACTTACTCTTTTTGCAATGCTTTTTTTATATTTCTTATGTATTTTATTGAAAATTCGACATACCATTCATTATCTTAGTATATATTTTCTATCCACTTAAAAAAATTCTATTCATCTAACACAATGCAAAGAATGTATTTCCTAGTATAGCTCCTCCTATGAAGTATACTCTTATCATGACAAAAAACACTTTTTTTATCAATAGTATAATATTTTTAGAAAACTATTTTTGATACTATCTATCACTTTTAAAAGATTTGACGATTTGTAAGATTTAACTTCAAAAATTCTGTTCTAATTTGACGAAAGTACACATTCCGCTACCCATTTTTAACCGTCTATGGAATTTATAGGGTATTTATATTATCATATATATAGTAGCGTCTTAATCTATACACATTTTATTTACCCTACACGGAAAGCAATTGAATTTTAAGATGAGCGTTTTATTGCTTGCAAATAGTGGAATCAAAAGGGAGGTATATTTATGAATAACATAATAGATGATCCTATAAATAAAAATATAGAACTGTACTATGCTTTTTTTCAATTCGTTTCAATTATTACCTTACAAAAAATATCAACTATTGAAACACGTAAAAACGAATTAAAAAATCAGATGAAAAATTCCTATCAAAAAAATCCTTACTACTTATAAAAAGGTGAACAGGTTGTATCCCTGTTCACCTTTTTATAAGTAGCAAAACCCCGATTGGTTCAAATAATAATTAGTGGGGGATAAACAATCCCCCCACTCGTTCCTACATTATTTATAAATTTTTACACGGTTTTCTAAAGGCTGGTATTCTTTTTCACCTGCAGGTACAACCGGTTTACCAAACGGCATTTGCGCAATAAGCTTCCAATTTTCTGGAACTCCCCATTCTTTTCTCACTTCTTCATCAATTAATGGATTGTAATGTTGCAATGTAGCACCAAACCCTTCAATTTCCAAAGCTGTCCAAATTGCAAATTGTAACATTCCAGAGGATTGCTGAGACCAAATTGGAAAGTTCTCTTTGTATAATGCAAATTTTTCTTGCAGTTCTTCCACCACTTCACTATCTTCGAAGTATAGAACTGTTCCATAACCACTTTTAAATGCATTCATTTTTTCTTCCGTAGAAGCGAAGTTATTTTCAGGTACAATTTTTCGTAACGTTTCTTTCGTAATATCCCATAACTTATCGTGTTGTTCTCCAAGCAAGACGACAACGCGAGCACTCTGAGAGTTAAAAGCTGAAGGTGTATGTTTTACAGCATGATAAATCACTTCTTGAATTTTTTCATCAGAAACTACTTGTTCTTTACTAATTGCGTAAATAGATCTTCTGTCTTCAATTGCTGAGTAAAAATCTTTTGCCATCATAATTCCCTCCAATTTTCATTTGAGGCTTTTTCCTATGTACACATCATATGCCCCTCAAAACTTATCATTAATAAGTTTCTAACTTTATAATATAAACAAACAATAATAAACTCAAATAATAACACTCACATTTTTTACCTTTTTACTTTATTAGTGCTAAAAAATAAAAGGCAATTTGTTGTTACCGATAGTACGTAACAACAAATTGCCTTTCTTATATGATGATCCAACTCAGTATTTCACTTAATTAACTAAGCCAAATGCATAAGACATTAGCTTATTCGTCTCTGTAAAACGCTTTGTTTTACCTTTTGTCCCCATAACAACTGTAATAATACGAGTATCACCTTGTTTTGCTGTACCCGTAAAACAATACCCTGCGCTATCTGTAAATCCTGTTTTTAATCCGTCTATTCCTTCTATATATAAAGCTTTATTATTTTTGTTTAACATATCATTTGTACTTATAACATTAATATTATTAAATGCTAACTGACTTTGACGTAAGTGAGTCACTTCTAATATTTCTGGGTAATCTTTTATAAGATGATACGCCAAGTTTGCTACATCACCAGCCGTCATTTTTGTTTCACTTCCATCGGGCTCTTGTAATCCAGAAGCATTTGCAAATTTAGCATGTTCCGACATTTTTAACTGTTTCGCTTTTGCATTCATAAGCTGAACGAAATCTTTCTCCGATTTTGCCATATGTTCTGCTAAAGCCACAGCTGAATTATTAGCTGACTCAATCATTAATGCATGATATAAATCTTTAACAGTTAATGTGTCATTAACTTGTACTGGGATTCTCGCTCCCTCTGTTTGTGCCGCTTTCGCACTCATTTTCACCGGATCTTCCCAGCGAACTTTCCCATTATGTACATTTTCTAATAGAAGATATGCTGTCATCATCTTAGACATACTTGCTGGCGCAAAAGCCTCATTTTCATTATGTTGATAAATAATATCTCCATTACTCGCATCAATAATCATAGCTGCTTTTGCATCAATTTCCGGTGGTATGTACTTTGGTGGGACTACTTTTTCAACTAATCCTGTTTTAGGTAGTTCTGCCACTTGTAAAGGTTGTCCCTCTATACTTGTTGCACTCTTTTGAGTTCCTTGGAATAAGAACCAACATATCCCTAAAACAATGACTAATAGGACTGTCAGCCTTCCCCATTTTAACCGCTTCATTTCAAAACTCCTTTAACAAACCTTTTATACACTCACATTTAACCATAACAACTTTCCCTTTATATCGTCAAGGTAAAAAGCATATTTATTCATCTACAGCAATTATTATTTCAATGCATGTATGTTACAATAACAATACCGAAATATAAGAATATTCAATGATAAACCTTATGAATAAAACTATTAATAGAAGGGATTCATACAAATGCCACTTCCAAAATCATTAAAATACGGAGACACAATTGGGATTTACTCACCTTCTTCTCCAGTAACCTACACTTCTCCTAAAAGATTTGAACGAGCGAAATCTTACTTACAACAGAAAGGATTTCATATATTAGAAGGTTCACTAACAGGTCGATATGATTATTATCGTTCGGGTAGTATACAAGAGCGTGCTGAGGAACTAAATGCTTTAATAAGAAACCCTAATGTTTCTTGTATCATGTCAACAATTGGTGGCATGAATTCAAATTCCTTATTGCCTTATATTGATTATGATGCTTTTCTAAATAACCCTAAAATAATGATTGGGTATTCAGATGCAACAAATAAAACGATACATATTGTAGAACCTTGGAAAAAATGAATACATGGCTTTTATTGTTTTACAATAAAAGCCATGATACTATATAATTTGGAATGTGAAAGATTAAACTAAATACGTTCCAATATCTATCATTAGAAAAATTAGGTATAAATATTATATTTATATGCAAAAGAGAGTGAATAAATGAAACCAACTATTAAAAATTACTTATTTTTACATGTAGCTTTTTTGATATATTCTATCATTATGGTTTACATGAAATGGGCAGCTAAATTTCCCATTGCTTCCATCTCATTTTTTATTGCTTATTTCGGACTAGTTATACTTTTATTTGGATATGCAATTTTATGGCAACAAGTAATTAAACATTTCGAAATATCAAAAGCATATTCACATCGCGGGATTATTATACTATGGTCAATGCTTTGGTCAGTATTTCTATTTGGAGATACGATTCAGTGGAATCATTTACTTGGTGCAGCTATTATTATCGTCGGAATTGTGGTGGTGACAAAAGATGAATAGTTATATGTTATTATTTATTTTCGGGATAATTTTAGCTAATTACTCACAAATATTATTAAAAAAAGCTACTTTGCAACAATACGATTCTAGAATAAAAGAATATGTGAATCCTTATGTTATTATCGGCTACTCTTTATTTGTAATTAACGCTGGATTAAATGTTATCGCCATGAAGGGCATGGCATTAAAACAAGCATCAGCATTAGAATCCTTAAGTTATATCATCATATTAATTTTCGGTTGGTATTTCCTAGGAGAAAAAATAACGAAACGTAAACTCATCGGCAACATGATTATTATCGTTGGTGTAATCGTTTATTGTATCCAATAGTAAAAGGCTCCGTTTATCACAAACGGAGCCTTTTACTATTGACCTAAATTTTGCACCTTCTCTTTCAAATCTCGAACTTGATCTACCGTCTGCATAAGCTCCGAGTTTTTAAACTCTTCTACATTCACTTTCCCTTCTTCTATCTTTGTCATTGCCGTATCAATTAACGTATTTAACTTTTCGTTATATCCGACGATTTGCTGATGAAGATCCTTTGCTACATCAGGCGGTGTTAATTCATTGAAAGCGGGTATATCTTGTTTAATTTCACTAAGCTTCGCTTCTAATTCTTTTCGAGCTTCACTATCATTAACAGCCTTTTCAGCTAATGCTGGTGCATCATTTGCAAACGCACTTATTTCATTTATATAGTCTGTCGCTTTTTGAGCATAATCTATGGAGTTCTTTCCTTGTTCTACTAGTGAACATCCCATTAAACCAATTGTAACTATAAATACTACTAAAGTTGATTTTATTTTCATTTTAGGCTCCCTTCGTCTTTATAATTGTCTGTAAGTTTCTCTATCCTAACTTCTAGCTACATTACTTATAACCTTTTTTCAAATAGCTATTTACCCTCTTACATGCCCGATTACTGTTACAACATCTACTTCTATATGTATGCTAATAATATCTTCAATTATATCCGTATATCCTTGTCCTATAGCTGTTCCATAGTGTAATGTAAGCCCCTTCTTTTCATACACTGACTTTGGTACTGAAAAAATAAATCTCCTCAAATTTCTTTCATCAGCCGGTTCCATAATTAAAACAATCCCATCCTCATCAAACATATACGCTCGCCCTCCAACTTTACATTCACTATGGCTCAGTATTGCCTTGGTCAGCAAAATTTAAAACATAATAAGTTAAGATACACACTCTGCTGCACCATAAAAATAAAAAACATTCATTCTTTTTGTTAAGAATGAATGTTTTTTAAAAAATCAATTTCTAACTCTAGCATCTTTCTTTGACGAGGTTTTATTTTTCTTACGGGAACTCCAGCATAAATATACCAATCTTCTAAACTCTCTTTCACCATACTCATCGCACCGACTGCCGTACCTTCTCCTATAGTTACATTTGGAAAAATAATAGAATCAGCACCAATAATCGCATGTTTTTTAAAAATAACTTTTTCTGTTTCCACATTCCTATATTGATTCGGGACAGTTGGCCCCATTAAAGTATTTCCACTGAAATCATCAAGTACCGCATATACTAAGGTTTTAGCTGAGATATTTGCAAAGTCATGCATTTCAATCCCAACTTCCCCTCCATATAACGCTGTATACGCTGATATATGCGAATAACTTCCAATTGTAATTTTGCCACTTAAAATGCAAAAATCATCAATCCTTACATGATTACCTACTGATATAACACCTGGATTATATATACTTGCTTTTTTACTAATCAATACATTCTTCCCAATTGATAAAAATCCAATTTTCTTTAGCTCTTCTTGACTATAAAAACTATTCATCTGCCAACACCGCCCTCTGACCTAAACATCTTACAATTTGTTCTACTATTTCTTTCGTCATTCCTTCCCATAAAGGTAAACTTACTATTCGTTTTGCTATTTTATTCGTTGTTGTTAAATCTGTAGACTTATAATTTTTAAAAAGAACTTGTTGATGGCAAGAGGGCGAAAAGTATAATCTAGCTTCTATTTTCTGTTTTTTCAGGTCTTCTATTACTTGTTTGTTGCGAACTTCTTCTGGACAAAGAATAGGCATAAATTGCTGAATAACTGCTTCTGTCTTTTGGAGTTGCCACCCTTTTTTTATGAATCCATTACTTTGTAACAATTGTTTATACCATTCAGAAATACGGGTGCGTTCTTTTAATTTGTCATCCCATTTTTTCATAGTTGCAATCCCAATAGCGGCTGCATATTCAGACATTTTACAATTAAACCCCATCATCGTACATTCACGGTTTGTATCAAATCCGAAATTACCCATCCTTTTAATACATTGTATATCTTCTTCGTTTTTACTATATATAAGCCCTCCTTCACCAATCCCAAAAGGCTTTGTTGCATGAAAACTATATACGATCATTCCACTAAAACCCTGTCCATAATGCACACTTCCATTCATTAATCCGAATCCCGGTGCCGCATCTACGACAACCGGAACACCCCTCTTTTCTAATTCTTCATATTCTTCTAAGTTCATCCATGATCCAAACGTTGCGTACGGGACAACAATCGCAACCTCTTCTTTTAATTCTTCAATCTTATCCAAAAGTACTGTTTTATCCATATACCAATCATCTATTGAAATATCAATAAAATAAGGTTCCAATCCACACCAAATAGCTGCTAATGGAGTCGCAGGGAATGTAAAACTAGGCATGAGGGCATACTTTCCTTTTTTTCTTTTCTTAAGTTGAATGGCCGCCATTAACCCTAACGTTGCGTTTGCTACTGTTGTAACAGCTCCCCTGTTCTGAAAAAATCCCGACATAATTGTTTGTTCAAAACGTTGATTTATAGGTCCGTAATTCGTATATATGTGAGATGTATCAATTTCCTTCAATTCATCCAAATACTCAATTACAGGTACAGTTGAAGCACGTAAAAAAGGAATATTCTCCATATCTATCTATTCCTTCCTATCATTTTCGGACAATATAGAGCATATCTGTTTCAGATAAGCCAAATTTCCTAGCACTTTTCATCCCTTGTTTTTCAGCTATGTTATATAATTCCACCTTAAATCCCGCATTCATTAATCGTTGAATGAACCCTGATTGATTATAAATTCTCACATGATCTTCTTGACCAAAAGCTAATTTCCTCAATTGTGGAGTTACAATTAATTCATTCTCTATAATAGAATCCACATTCATTACGATGGGTACTTGAATAATTCCCCATCCATTTGGTTTTAAAACCCTATATAACTCTTGCATTGCTTTGCCATCATCAAGAACATGTTCTAATACGTGGCTGCATAAAATTACATCAAAAGTATTACTATCATATGTAATGCTTGTAACATCAATTTCCTTCATTAATGGATCCTTTGGCTCTAAATCCCCACATACATACGTAATATTTTTATACTCGTTAAACCAATCTCTTACATTCGCTTCAGGTGCAATATGAAGCATAGTATATTTTCTACTTAACAAGTCCGTTTCCGTTTCAATGTACACACGATACAACCTTTCACGATCCATCGAACTACAAACTGGACATATCCCTGTATCTTTATTCCACATCTCAAATTTATATTTTGGAAAATCATAATCTGCCGGCCAAGGTGAAAATTTTTCAAATTGTTGATTGCAATATTGACAATAACAACATTCTTTCTCAAACATATGGGCAACTAGTTTGTTTAACCCCTTTTTAATCTTTTCATTATAAATTTGATCTAGTTCTCCATTTCTTACTGCATCCTTAACTATAAATCCCGCATTCTCTAAACAATAGGATAAGCTCTCTTTATAATCTCTTTCAGAACTTAAAAACCCACTATTATATGCATCAATAATTAATTCAATCCATTCTTCAATTGTCATTAAAATAAAATGCATTTGTTTTTGATTTTGTCCACTATGTTGTCTAAAATAACTAAGAGGTTCTTGTATATAAACTACTTTTCCTTTCCTCATCATGTCTAGCCAAGTTGCAATGTCATTAATAGCAGAATAAGCCTTCCCTTTAAAATACCCAAACTTCCCTTCAAACAATTCCCGATTAAACAAAACAGTTGTCGGCTCACCAACTACATTTTTCAAATTTTTTAACATATAATTCCCTAATTCTTTTCCTTCAAAAAGCATAGTTTCTTTCGCGATTTTCATATTTAATGTTGAAGGTGGTAATATCTCTCCATTCTCATCAATTAGTTCACGATAAGACGTCACAAATGAAATATTTTCTAACGTCAAAAAGTATTTCATCATTCTCTCAATCTTTTCATGATGAAATAAGTCATCATCTAATAAAAAGTTTATATAATCCCCGTTCGCAAGTTCTATACACTTATTAAAGTTTTCAGCAACTAACGGCGTTTCATTTTTAACATATGTAATACACTCATATTCACGTAAATACGGTTGAATCATCGCATTGACTTCATTATTTGTACTGTCGTCAGAAATAATAATTTCAATATTTTCATATGTTTGATTCAGAGCACTATTAAGCGCCAATTCCAAGTAATACGGTCTATTGTACGCAGGAATAAGTATACTTACTTTCGGTAAAGGAGAATTATTATTTATATATTGTTTTTTCTTTTCTATGTTTATTTTCTTTTCTTTAATTTTTTGATAATAGTCTAATGTATATAATATTGATGACGGAACTATACTTCTTGCATATTCTAGAAAATTAGTTATCGCTTCATCTAACTCTTTTTCGTTAGATAAGAAACCATATTTTTCTCCAGCTATAATACTATGTGAAAAATCTTCTAATCCATCCATCATTTTATTAGATTCATTTAACTGTTGATCTGGATGTAATCGAAAGTAACTCAGTGTCTCTGCTATATATACTGCTTTTCCTTTACTTAATAAAGATAACCATGAAGCTATATCTACGTTACAAAGATACCTCCTCTTATCAAAAATCCCATACGGTTCTTGTAAATCATTTTTACGAAATAAAACTGTTGTCGGTTCTCCAATATAATTTTTTTGATCCACAATTACCCTATTTGCTAATTCTGTTCCCTCTATAATCGTATCCTCTTCAAATAAACGGACAGTTGAATAAATATGTCGTAGTTCTTTCCCTTTTTCATCAATTACTTGACGATGAGATGTTACAAGCTTAATTTCATTATCTAAATCATTGAAAAAACACTTTATCATTTTTTCAATTTTATCCACATGAAAGATATCATCATCCATTAAAAAATTTATATACTCACCGTTCGCTTCATGAAATAACATGAGTGCATTTTCAAATTGTCCGAGAGTTGAACTGTTTTTTATATAAATAATATTTGAATGATCACATAAGTATTTTTGTAACACCTTTTCTGTTTCGTCATTCGTACTATCATCTCCAACTATAATTTCTATATTAGGGTACGTTTGTTCCAGCACACTACATAACGCCTCTTCAAAAAAGCGAGGACGATTATATGTAGGAATTAATACACTTACCAACGGAAGTTGATCTACCACCTCTTCAGTTCTTTCAATACGAGTTTTCATTTTACTCTCTCACCTCTTCGCATATTATTTATATACGCGACACAAAAATCACATCACTTTAACCGAATAGAGCCTATATACTTTTATGCAGATATGAAACGAAATATCATACTTTTCGTTCCTGAATAAACATATTTAATAACATGGACATTTTATTTGCACCTTTTTTATTCAAATGATCACTATCATAAAAATCTTCATCACAAAATAATGGTGAATCAAATAAATCTATAATTTCAAAAGAATATTGAGCATGAAAGTCGTTTATAACTTTATAAAAATCTTCTTTTAATTTCTTACTACTACAATTGAAATAATGTGAAGTAACAGGGAATACAACAATTAGTGGTTTTATATCATGTTTTAAAAGTAATTCTAAATATGTTTTAAAAATTGTTTTATTTTCAACTAAAGTATGAGGATATGACAATTTAGCATGTGAAGCTGCTCTTATTTTTCCGTGTTCTTCAAAAGGAATGTGAAGAGGAGTGATATTCCATTCAGCATTTATCCAAGGCAATATCAATGATTCATCTGTTAGTTCGTCTAATAAAATATATTCAAAATGAAAATTAAAAATAGAAAAAAGTGGTTTCGGGGTATCTAGATGTGAGAATCCATCAGTGGATAGAGGAGAATGAACTACAGTATGATGGCCGTCTTGAAACAATGGATAATATACTTTGTGAATTCTATATGATTCAGATGATAACGACATGTCAAAGTAAAACGAGAAATAAGCTATTCCTATCAAACAATATTGAAAGGAATGATCGTTTGATAGTAGTTGTGATGCTATTAAATAATCATAGTATAGATCTTGCGATGGAAGTGTTAATTTTATTGACTTTTTTGAGAGGAACTCCGTACTTATACCACAATGCGGATAAGACAAGCCCGTTGCAAACAATTCATACGTCGGATCACTCTTTGCTTTTTTCATAGAAATGTATAAAGACATAAGATCCGGATTTATTTGATAGATAGAAATTAATTTATTCTTCCATTCATACATGTATTTTGTTAAATTAATAATTTTTGTACTTTGCACGCCCCTGTTTATCAATTCAATTGTAAGTTTTTCTGCGTCCACTCTCCAAATGATTATATATTGAAAAGAATTTTCTATTTGAACAATGGCTGAAACGTCTACAACATGAACGATTGTTTTACATTTATTTTTGTCTAATGCATTTTGAATCTTCCCCCTTGATAATTCATCACTTAAAACAATAATTTTATACTGCTCCTTCATATATATCCCCTCCATTATATGTATAATATGAAATTCATTTTTCATTCGTAACGATCATATACATTTGCCAGCCATCATAAAAAAGAATAGAATATTCATTTCAAAACAAAAAAATAGCTCCACCATTAGGCGTAGCTATTTTTCCATTACATACTTAATAAAGTGAAGCTTTAATCAGTGGGGGGTTTCTTCATCGCCCACTGATTATTAGTTGAACCAATCGGACTTTAATGGGCAGCCCGCCCCCCACCTAACTTCTTTGCTTTCACTGCATTTTAAGGTGGGGGTCTTACTGCCCATTAAAGTCGGATAAAACTATATTCCTTTGTCTAAATCATAAAGCATACGATACTTTTCATTTTCTTTCAGAAGTTGTTCATGACTACCTTGCATCACAATTTGACCACGATCAAGGAATATTACTTCATCAACATGCTCCATTCCTACAAGATGGTGCGTAATCCAAATTACTGTCTTTTCTTCCGTTGCAGAAAACATTGTTTCTATTAAAGATAATTCTGTCTTTGGATCTAAGCCGATTGTAGGTTCATCTAGTACAATGATTGGTGCTTCTTGCATTAGCGTTCTAGCAAAAGCAACCCGTTGTCTTTCCCCGCCAGAAAACCTTTTCCCCATCTCATGCATTTTTGTTTGTAATCTATCTGGAAGAGAAGCAACATGCGAAGCTAATTGTGCTTTCTCTAAAGCATTCCATATCTCTTCATCTGTTGCCTCTGGTTTGCCGATTCGCACATTATTCCCAATTGTCGTATCGAATAAATGCGGCTTTTGATTCAATACAGAAATATATTTTGATAAAAGATTCGTGTGAGCATGTTCACTATTCAATAAAACTTCACCCTGTAATGGGCTTAGTGCACCTGTTAACAATTTTAACAAAGTAGATTTTCCAGTTCCGCTTCTTCCTAAAATGGCGATTTTTTTTCCTGCTTTTATTTGTAATGATACGTCTTTCAATACAAATTCATTGCTATCTGGGTAACTATACGATACATGATTTAATTCAATGTCTATATGTTTTGGTGCAACATAATCTTTATCTCTAGGTAATTCCTTTTCATCCTGTAAAACACCATTACCTTCTACTTGATTGAGACGATGAGCGGATTCTACATATGATGGAATTCGATCGATAGCATCTGACAGAGGAATTAACGCGTTTGTGACAGATAACGTCATTAAGACGAAAGCCGCAATAACGGTAGGAGCAATCTGTTCACTCGCCGCCTCATTTCCAGTCCATATAATCATTGAAATAACTACAATACCCACTACTAATTGAATAATACTGTCCCGAATATGATTCCAGCGCTTCATTCTTTTTTCCGTTTTTAACAACTGAGCATTTTGATCTACATACTTATCAATGAATTCATCTTTTCTACCACTTGCTTGCCAATCAGATAATCCAAAAACAGCATCTGTTAGTTGTTGGTACAAACGGTTTCTTCCTTGCTTTAAAGTAACATGATGTTTCTTCATTAAAAGTAATGATATAAATGGAAGAAGAAAAACGATAATAGCCAACATACATGCTGCAATAAGTGCAAACACTACGTCAAATGTACCGATAACAAGTACGAATATGCTATATACAACTAATGCTAATATGCTAGGAAATATTGTACGTAAATATAGGTTTTGTAAATGCTCTATATCTTCGGATAATACGCCTAACATATCGCCCGTTTGAAATCGTGAACGGAAAAATAACGCCTGTGGTTCTACTATCCCATATAGTTTCGTTCTCATCTTTTCTAATATGCGTAATACAACATCGTGTCCAACTAAACGCTCTACATAATGAAATACCGCTTGTCCTATACTAAACGCACGTGTTGCAACGATAGGAACATATACAGCCATTACATTTTCTGGTCTAAGAGCAGATTTAGAGATTAAATAACCTGAAATGAAAAGTAGCATCGCACCTGAACTAACTCCAAGAAGACCAAGGAAAATAGTTACAGTCATTCTACCTTTATTTTGCTGTATATACGGTTTAATCCAGTTACTCATCTCTATCCCCTCTCTTTCCTGCGAAAATGTAATGCTTCATTCTTTACAAGTTCTTCATACGTTCCGCTTTCTATCATTTTCCCTTTATTTAAAATAAGAATATGATCCATCTGTTTCATCCAGTGAAGACGATGTGTTGCAAGAAATACTAACTTACCTTCAAACAGACGTAACATCGCTTGCTTTATTTCAAATTCAGTTTCAATATCAAGATGTGCTGTAGGCTCGTCTAATAAAATAATTGGCTTTTTGCTTAAAAGGGCTCGCGCCATTGCGACACGTTGTTCTTGTCCGCCACTAAGCATACGCCCACCTTCTCCAATTCTTTCATACATTCCATTTGGAAGCGATGTAACGAGTGAACGAAGACCGACTTCATTCATAACTCTTTCCACTTCTTCATCCGTTGTATTTGTTTCATAGAAACAAATGTTATCTTTTAATGAAAGCGGGAAAATATAAGGTTGCTGCGGAATATAAGCAATATTCTTTTGCCACTCTTCACGAGTAGCCCCGTCAATTTCCACACCATTTACAATCATATTTCCAGCTGAAGGAGTTAAAAACCCTGCTAATACGTCGATTAACGTTGATTTCCCTGCTCCACTTTCACCAATTACACCTATAGCGCCAGTTCCTTTCCAAGTAAAATCAATTTCCTCTAATATAGCTTTTTCAGATTCATCATTCTTTACTTTTACATCTTGTAATTTCAAGTTACTAGTTGAATTCCATATTAAGTCTACATTAGATTCTTTCTTCCCTATTTCTTTTTGTTGCTGTAAAATCTCTTCTATTTGCTCCATTGCAAGTTGTCCATCTAACGTAGCATGATAATTTGCTCCAACTTGTTTAATCGGCAAGAAATATTCCGGAGCTAAAATTAAAATCGTAAGGGCTGGTAATAGTACAATTGTCCCATCTATTAAACGTATCCCTAATCCGACCGCCACAAATGCAATTGATAAACTCGTAAAGAAATCTAATGCAAAAGAAGAAAGAAAAGCAACTCGCAAAGTACGCATCGTTGCTTTTCTATATCTTTTACTTACTTTTTCAATCTTTCCTTCGTGTTGTTTACTTTGACCTAAATACTTTAATGTTTCTAATCCTTTTAACGTATCTACAAAATGATTAGAAAGAACACGATATGTTTCATATTGGCTATCCGCCATTTTCTGCGCTGCTAATCCTAGTAGGATCATAAAAATAATTACGATAGGAATCGTTACAACTAAAATGATTCCCGACTCAATATCTAGTGTAAAAACATATAGTACAATTAGTCCCGGTACGATACTACTTCTAATCATTTTAGGAATTGTTAGTTCAATATATGTTTTAAATTTCTCAATACCCTCTATCGATAAGGTAACCAGATGACCTGTTCCAGCGGTTTGAACATACCGTGGACCTAATGTGAAATACGCCTCTATTAATTGTTTTCTCAATAGCGATCCTGTTTTTTCAGCGAAACGTTCTACTAATATTTGTGACATTCGAACTAGCAAATGACGTACTGCAAACGTGATTCCGAAATAAACCGTTTCATTTAACACAGATTGCACCGCTTCTCCCTGAAATAAAAACGTAATAGCTCGCGCTAAAAACACTGTTTGTGCAATAATACTAAAAGCTTCTAAAATGCTAATGATTGTTAACACTACATATAAAACTCGGCTACCAGGATACGACGGAAGTCCTCTTTTTCTTTTCATTAGTACTCCAAATCTTTATCTGACTTAACAGGTTGTCTAAACACATAGAAACTCCATATTTGACTTCCCAATACAAATGGCAATATAGCAATTGAAAAATACGTCATCAGTTTTAGTGCATAATCTCCTGATGCTGCATTATAAATTGTTAAATCGTATATTGACCCTAACGAACTAATTAAGACACGTGGGAACATGCCGGCAAACACACTCGCACTTAGTAAAATGATTGTTAAACTTGTCATAAAGAAAGCCCAACCATCTCTTCTTCTTTTATTTAATAATGTTGACACACATAATGCTACAAAAGCTCCAATCGGAACCATAATCCATTCTGTACCATGACCAGTGAAAATATCTGTTTTCCATAACCCTACACCAGCAAAAATAAGAAGCGCTATAATTGCAAGTGGTGCAATTTTCAGTGCAGCAATACGTGCACGTTCTCTTAACTTACCAGTTGTACGTATTGTAAGGAATTGCAAGCCGTGAACAATACATAGCAGAAGGAACATAACTCCTCCAAGTAATGCAAAGGGATGAAGTAATTGTAAGAATCCACCTACAGCATTTTTCGTCTCATCAATTGGAATACCTACCATAAAGTTAGCAATGGCAACTCCCCAAAGGATAGGCGGTAGTAAACTTCCTAAAAACATACCCCAATCCCAAAAGCCTTTCCATTTATGATTATCTATTTTCGCACGGAATTTAAAGGAAACACCTCTAATAATTAAAGCAAGAAGCATAAATACAAACGGAATGTAAAACCCACTAAATAAAGTTGCATACCAATGCGGGAATGCCGCAAACATAGCGCCACCAGCACAAACAAGCCATACTTCATTCGCGTGCCAAAATGGACCAATTGTATTTAAGTAAATCCTTTTCTCTAAATCGTTTTCTCCTAAAAACCTTGAAACTATACCTACACCGAAATCGAAACCTTCAAGTACAAAGAAGCCTACGAATAAAATTGCAATAATGATAAACCACAACTCATTAAGAGATAACATACTCATCCTCCTTATCAAATGGATCATGGCTTTGAGAATCTTGTTTCGTTTTCTTATTCTCATGTCCTTTAATAATACGAACGAATAAGTAAACTGTAATTCCACCTATAATTAAATATAATGATGTGAACGAAACTAAAGAGAATAGCACTTCTCCGAACGTAACATTTGGAGATACAGCATCTTCCGTTTTCATAACACCGAAAACTACCCAAGGTTGACGTCCCATTTCAGTCATAATCCATCCTACTGTATTACCGATAAACGGTAGTGAAATTGCATACACCATTAATTTTAAATACCAAGTTTTTTCAGCTAAACGATCTTTTCTTGATAAGAACCATCCGTACGCTCCTAGAAGAAGCATAAATGTTCCACTCATTACCATCGCTCTAAAGCTCCAGAACATCGTGTGTACTGGTGGAATATAATCTCCAGGCCCATATTTTTCTTCATATTGCTTTTGAATTTGATTCATCCCTTCTACTTGACCACTAAATTTATCATATGATAATAGACTTAGCATATACGGGATTTGAATTTCAAACGAATTTTCTTTCTTCTCTGCATCAATTTTCGCAAATACTGTAAATGGCGCTGGATCTTCACTCGTATTCCATAACGCTTCAGCTGCTGCCATTTTCATTGGGTGTGTCTTAATTAATTGTTGTGCTTGCGCATGACCGAAGAATAATACAAGCGCAGTTGTAAGTGTTCCAACAATGATAGAAATGCGGAACGATTTTTTAAACACTTCAGTTTCTTGAGCTTTCGTTATTTTCCATGCACTCACACCTGCAATAAAGAATGCACCCGTTGCAATTGCCGCTGTAATTGTATGCGGGAATTGCACCCATAATTGTGGGTTTTGGATAATTGCTAAGAAATCATTCATTTGTGCACGTCCATCTGCTGCCATTTCATATCCTACTGGCGATTGCATAAATGCACTTGCAGTTAAAATCCAAAATGCTGATAACATTGTTCCAATTGAAAGGAGCCAAATACATAAAAGGTGAATGCGCTTCGGTAATTTGTCCTCACCGAATACCCATAAACCTAAAAATGTAGACTCAATGAAAAATGCTAATAAACCTTCAATCGCAAGTGATGGACCAAACACATCACCTACGAAACGTGAATAGGTTGACCAGTTCATACCAAACTGGAATTCTTGTAGAATACCAGTTACTACACCTACCGCAAAGTTAACAAGGAATATTTGTGTCCAAAACTTCGTCATCTTCTTATAAATTTCTTGTCCCTTTACCACATATAACGTTTGCATTAACGCAATGATAAAAGCTAAACCAATAGACAGCGGAACAAAAAAGTAATGGAAAATCGTTGTTGATGCGAATTGTATTCGTGCCAATTCGAGCGTTTCCATACTACAATCACTTCCTTCATAATTTTTTATATCGTAATTTCAATTGAGTTGTATGAATAAAACAACTCAAATCTTAGAAATATAGAAAGATAAATTTGTTTATGTACTTTTAGAAAATATAAATTTTCAGTTTTCAAGATAATTACAAAAGAACTTTCTCATAAAATTTACCTTTTCACTATTTCAGTAGTGTTTTATTCGTTAATCGAATTGTATAATATACCTGCATAGTAAATTCAGCTGATTTTTGACGTATTATTGACATCATTTTGTCTGAAATATGTCTTTTGGTATTTTTTTGAATTAGATTTTTCTCATCGATAAAATGTGTTTTTTTAATATGAGACTTATCTTTGCATCAATAAAATAATCGTTTCTCTCTTTATACACTTGACTTTTCTACGGAAAAATGTCCTATTAACCAATGGATAATTTCGTTATTTTTTTGTCAAGAGAAAAATGTATTTCTAAAATTCAAACACGAAATAATGTTATTCAAAAATAGAAAATGTACTCCCTCTTTCTAGACTAAAAATTCATTTTATTGTCATTTTTTCAAACTAAATTCATACATAAAAAAATACCGAGAATCGATTAGACTCTCGGTATTTTTTAAATTATTTTGCTGTATGTTTTCTAATAGCCGGTAAAATTTCAGTAGCAATTAATTCGATGTTTTTCTCAATTTTATCAAACGGTACACCACCAAAATCAATTTCTGCCATAAAACGTTGTTGCCCAAACAATTCATATTGGTAAAGCATTTTTTCGATAATTTGTTGCGGGCTACCAACCATTAACGCGTCACGGTAATCTATTGCATTTGTAAATTGTTGTTTCGGATACCCGCCACCGCGTAGCGTAAGCATACCAGCATTAATGTGAGGGTAGTATTCACTAAGTGCATCTTGTGAATTTTTCGCTGTATAAAATAAACTCGTTGTTGCAACTGGCAAACTTGCTGGATTGAATCCACTTTGCTCAGCCGCCTCACGGTAAGCATCTACTGACCCTTTAAAGTTAATAGCTGGACCACCTAGTGTTGTTATCATCATTGGTACACCTGCACGTCCTGCTTTAATCGCACTAGCTGGTGGGCCACCAACTGCACGCCAAATTGGTAAGTTATTATTTTTAGCTCTTGGAATAACCGCTGCATGCGCAAGCGGTGCTCTGAACTGTCCATTCCATGTTACATGTTCCTCTTTATTAATTTTTAATAAAAGTTCCATCTTCTCTTCAAATAACTCTTCATAATCATTTACATCATAACCAAGTAAGCTATATCCCCCAATACGCGATCCACGGCCAGCCACAATTTCTGCACGTCCACTAGAAATCAAATCAAGTGTAGCAAAGTCCTCGTATACTCGTACCGGATCAGATGTACTTATTATCGATGCTGAACTTGCAATTTTTATATTTTTCGTAGCTTGTGCAATAGCCCCTAAAATCACTGTATGAGCTTGCGTTGTAAAGTGCGTTTGATGACTTTCACCGACAGCAAATACATCAAGTCCCGCTTCATCCGCTAACTTTGCTGTTTCAATTAATTCATGAATTCTTTGTTCAGCACTAATTTTCTCTCCGTTATGTGGATTTAAAACATGATCCCCAATTGAATATAATCCAAATTCCATTCCTTTACTTGTATCCATACGGTATTTTTCCATCATTACTCTCTCCTTTAATGAAGTGCTATTAGTTTCTCTTTTAAAAACGTTTGTAAGTCAAATGTTTTTCCCTATTGTTTACAACTTCACTTGATTAGTCAATTGATAATGTAAAAAAAAATTACTCTTGCGGTAATTCTTTTTTTTCACTATGCTTATGAACCTTTGTCATTAGCTCGTATAACATTTTCTGTTCCTCTTCATTTAATACGTCATCAAAAAACGATGATTGAAATGCAAGTTGCTCTGGCAATGCTTTCTCTAAGGCAGCTTCCCCTTGCTCTGTCAGACTAATTGTTTTCGTTTTCCAATCTTGTTTTCGTACAATATATCCTTCTTTTTCAAGACGCGTTAACATTCGAGAAATACCGCCTTGTGTAACAGTTACCTTTTCAGCTAATTCCATTTGTGTTAGTGGTTGATACGTACGTATTTGCAAAAGCACATCAAATTGAGCAGTCGTTAAATCAAATCGTTTTAAAAACTCATTTGACATCTGATTACTTTGGTTCGTAAATCGTATTAAACGTAACCATATTAATGATCCTATCGTATTATCACGCATGTTTGATCACTTCCTATCGTGAATCTTACTATCACTTTACTACGCAAGTGATAAAAAAGCAAGAGGAAAAGTGAAAAATATCTCATTATTGTATTGTATAAATAACGATAAGAAAGAATTCATGTTTAAATGAATTCTTTCTTATCGTTATTCTTAACTTTCCATTTCATTCATTGCTATATGTAAAGCCGCCACAGCTTTTGGCCAACCAACGTAAAAAGCCATATGTGTTATTAATGCAACCAACTCATTCTCCATAATCCCATTTTGTTTAGCTAGCTTCAGATGAAATGGTAATTGTTCTGTATTACCGAGACTGATTAGTGCTGACACAGTACATAAACTTCTTTCTCTTAATGTTAAAGTGTCATCTCGCCACACTTCCTCGAACAATATTTTTTCACTATAATGAGCAAATGCAGGTGCCTTTTCTCTCATTTTCTCTTGAATACAATATTCAATGGATTCATTCATCATTTCACTCCCCCTTCACTTTTTTACCAATTGCGCCAATCCTTGACCAAACGACCAATTTTCAGCGGCTGTCTCGTTAAGTGTAATAAAAATGTCTGCACTTTTTATACTAGAACATTCAAAAACCTTCGAGGATATCGACTGATATAGATCACTTTTCTGTTTTATCGTTCTTCCCGGTCCACATGTGATAGAAACATACATCATATTCTCTGTTCTCTTTTCTCCTCTTTCTAATAAATAATATGGATTATATAAAAAGTGATTTTGTTGATAGGGTAAAAACATTTGAAAGAAATCATTTTCAGGGATGTTAAAATGTTCAATTAATGAAAGATGAATACATTCACCTATCTTTTTAATTTCTTCTTTATTTAATTTATTTTCATGATAATAAACGTTCACAAAGGGCATACATTGTCATTCCTTTTTCTTAATTTAACTTCAACAAGTTTTCATCGTGAAATGTGCAAAATCTCATATACTGTAACACTTTTATTCGCTGTAATATCAGGCTTCTCTTCATAAAAATTAAACTGGCTATATCCCCATTTATCTGGATTATATACTATTACATTCCCTAAACAATTCTCTACCTTTTGATCCACAATGGTAGATTGAATCCCACTCAATGATTCACTTGGAGAAATACTTCCTTCATATTCAACAACATATCTGCATTTCTTAAAGTCATTTTTTACATTAACAACTAATGGAACACCTATATTTATTTGTTGCCATCCAAAAGATTGTAAAATATTATCGTAATACCCTTCAAAGATAAATTTGTTCATTCCTTCATGACCATTCCAAATATATATAGGTGCATAACAGTTATAGAAATTTCCGTCCTTATCTGCCTCAGTAATTAAATAAGCTTTAAAATTCAGGTCTTGAAAACCATCCGTTTTATACCCATTATCCTTTACCCTTTTCTTAATAATCTCCATATCATAATCTTTCGGCAAAATGACCTTATATTGCATTCCAATCATGTTTATCACTCACTTTCCATCTTATATACACAATGATAAACCGATGATTGACTAACGTAAAATAGGTATAAATTATGTTTGGTATCATTTATAATGATATCGTATAAGGGGCTGTGAGAAATGGAAATAAATGATCTTATTATATTCAAAACTGTGGCTAGCGAAGGCTCTATTAGTAAAGCTGCGAAAGAGTTAGGGTATGTTCAACCGAACGTAACTGAGCGAATTAAAAAATTAGAACAAGAGTTAGAAACACCTTTACTACATAGAGATAACAAAGGCGTTTCTTTATTACCTTCTGGTGACATTTTATTAGACTACACAAATCAAATATTAACGCTAGTAGAAGAAGCAAAAGATAAAATTAAAACGAGTGGGTCTTCTTATATAATCGCAACGTCACAATCTATTTTGACTAATTATGTAAGCAAGCGCATTAAAGAAAATTTTAGGAGTTATCAAATATATGTAGAAAATAGTAGTCATTTGCAAAAATTACTGCAGCAACAAAAAGTTGATATGGTCATTACTTATGAGGATTACCCAGACATATCGTTTAAAAAAGTATTTTCCACTTCAATTTCTATCGGTTTATTAAAAGCGAAAGAAAAGTGTACTGTTGACTATTCAAAGGAACTCTTATTCGTTAGCAATGACAAAAAGTGCCCTTTTAGAAATAAGACCATTCAATTTCTAAAAGAATATAATTTATCTCAGCGTCAACTTCAACAACTAGATTCTTATTCGCTTATGGAAGAGTTTATTCAGGACGGAAAAGGGGTAGCCTTTTTACCGATTAATAATGATAAATTGGTACCAATTGAAGATGTTCCAATTGAGAAATTAGCTGTTCATTTCTTTACGAATCAAAATTCTTTCAAACAAATCCCTGATGAACTATTTGATTAATATAATATCTATAAACGAACTAAATTTACATACAGCAATAAAAATCCCTCCTTTCCGAATCTAAAAGAGGGATTTTCATATTCTATACAATTGATTTTTCACACATTTTGCTCCACTTCTGCACTTTTCTCCTTCTTATTCCGTTTCATATTCTTCAGTCCCTTAACCGTGCCAACTAATCCTTTCGGGAAAACTAGCAATACGATAATGTACAATACACCAAGAATAATCGTCCATCGTTCAAAGATCGGATACTCTGTAGCTAGTTCTGATAAATAATATTTTAGGGATTCAATAATTCCAGCTCCTGCAATGGCTCCTATTAACGTTCCAACGCCTCCAATCATAGTCATCAATAATGCATTTAATGTCATTTCAATTGAAAATACAGTTGTATTAACAAAGCGCAGTGTAATAACAAATAAACCACCGCTTATCGCAGCTACTACTCCTGCAACAACACTAGCAATAATTTTATAATGAAGAACTTTATATCCTAGTGCTTCAACACGTTGCTCATTTTGTGAAATTGCCTTTAATACTTTTCCAATAGAAGATTTTGTGAAAAGACGTAACAGAACAAAAATGATAAGTAAACATATAAGTGTTACATAATAAAAGGTAAAACGATCACGGAATACGTCTGGTACCCCAAATGTAAAACCATCCCCTCCATGAGTAAGCCCGCGCCATTTTTCAGCAAGTACGAAAAACAATTGTGAAATAGCAAGTGTTAACATTGCATAAAAATGACTTTTCAGCCGTAAAGAAAGCAAGCCAATTATATAACTAACAATTGCTGAAATGAAGATTGCAGCTACTAGTCCTATTAAAAAGTTTGTTATAGATACTCCTTGCCGATCAAATAAAAGCGCTACGCCATATGCTCCTATTCCAAAGAACATACAATGGCCGAATGATACAATTCCTGTATATCCAAGCAATACATCAAAACTCATTGCAAAAATAGCAAAGATGAAGATTTGAGTGAACAAAATTAACAAGCTCCGTGAATCATTTACGAATGGAAATACACTTAAACAAATGAGCATACATACTCCGAAGTATACTTTAATTCGATTTGATGTGCTGTTCACCATTTCACCCCTTTTCACCAACAAGTCCATTTGGCTTCACTATTAAGAAAAATAGTAACATTAACATATTGATTGCAAGTGATAAATCCGGTATAAAATACGCTGTAAAAGCACCAGCTAATCCGACAATTAAAGAAGCGATGGCTGAACCTTGTACGCTTCCTAGCCCTCCAATGATTACTACTATGAAAGCTAAAATCGCATACTGCATACCCATCTCAGCGAAAATAACGCCTGAGTATGGTGCTAATAAGAAGCCACCTAAGGCAGCCATCCCTGCTCCTAATAAAAAGACGAAAGAAAATATAGCTTTTACGTTAATACCGAGCGCTTGAACCATCTCTTTATCCATTACACCTGCGCGTATCATAAGACCTATCTTTGTTTTTTTGAGCAATAATAATAAGGCAATGTATATGATAACCCCAATTATGATAACGAATAGACGATATTTAATTAATATAACGCCTCCGAACGTAAAACTTCCTTGTAGCCATAACGGTAACTTTGCCCCAATTGGATTTGGTCCCCAAAATACTTTAATACATTCACTAAGTACAAGCATTCCTCCAAGTGTAACAAGAAGCTGTCGAACATGATTTCCGTATACCGGTCTAATAAGGAATCTTTCTAAAATAAATCCAAGGAACATTCCCATAGCTATTGCTCCAATTAAAGCTAACACATAACTCCCTGTCATATTAAATAGCCAAACACCTGTAAATGCTCCCCATGCAAATAAACCACCATGTGCGAAGTTTAGAACACTCATTAAACCGAAAATAAGCGAAAGACCTGATGCTAATAAAAAAATGAGCATCCCTGTTGAAATCCCATTTACAAATAAATTGATTAACACATCCATCCTTCTCACCCCGGATTCATGTTAAGAGATTCCTAAATATTTGTGACACATTTCCTTATCCTCTTTTAATTCATGCATAAAACCGTTATGAACAATTTTTCCGTTATCCATAATATAAAAATAATCACCAATTTGACTAGCCATCATAAAATTTTGTTCAACGAGTAAAACTGTTGTTTTCTCCTTCATTTTCAAAATAGCTATCATTAATTTTTCTATCATAATAGGAGACAAGCCTTTACTCGGCTCATCAATAAGTAGTAAACCATCACTATTAATAAATGCTCTTGAAATTGCTAACATTTGCTTTTGTCCCCCGCTTAAGAGTCCACTTTTTTTGTGCCAAAATTGCTTTAAATCTGGAAATAGTTCAAGCATCCATTCTATCTTTTCTTCCGCTTCTTCGCCCTTACCTCTAGCAAGAGCGAATGTTTCTTCTACTGTCAGATCGTGAAAAATACCTTGATTTTCTGGTACATACCCTATCCCTTTCCTTGAAATTAAATGTGTAGATAATCCATTTACTTGTGTACGATCATAATAAATTTCACCATGTGCGATATGGTGAAACCCCATAACCGAACGTAACGTCGTAGTCTTCCCTGCCCCATTTCTTCCAAACAGTACAGTAATCGTTCCTTTCTCAACAGTAAGAGATACCCCTTGTAAAATATGAAACTGATCTAAATACGTCTCTATATTATTCACTTGTAATAGTGCCACTATATAATCCCCCTAAATAAGCACTTTGTACACGCTCATCTTTCATAATTTCTTCGGGTAAACCTTCAGCCAATAACTCTCCATGAAATAAAACGATTAGATGATCTGACAAACCTAATACCATATCCATTTTGTGTTCAATAAGTACAATTGTACTCTCTGGATGTTTCTTAATATTTTCAATCACTTGTAATATAGCTGGGACTTCCTCAACCGAAATACCTGCCGTCGGCTCATCAAGTAATAACACATCCGTTTTTAAAGCTAATAACATCGCAAGTTCTAGCTTTCTTTTCTCTCCATGTGCCAAATCTTTTGCTAATACATTCTCTTTCTCCTGAAGTAATACTGTTTTTAAGAAACGTCTCGCCTCTCCAACTTGTTGCTTTAATTTTGCTGGACTCGGGAAAAAACTATAGTAATCTTGTACGAATGATTGAACACTTAAACGGACATTTTCAAGTACCGTTAATTCTGGGAATATGTTTGTAAGCTGAAAAGAGCGACCGATTCCTAAGCGTGTTCGATCTGAAATCGATAGTTTTGTAATATCTTGCCCTTTAAAATACACTTCACCTGTTGTGGGTGAAATCTGTCCACTTAGTAAATTAAATAATGTTGTCTTACCCGCACCATTTGGCCCGATAATAGAAATGAGTTTTCCTTTTTGTACAGTTAAATTTACATCTTTAATAACATGATGCTCGCCAAAAGATACACTAAGATTTTTCGTTTCTAGCAAATGTGTCATGAAATCCCCCCTTTAAAGCTTTAAGTATGAAAAAAATACGTACAAAGAGGGGATCCCCTCTTTATACAAAAACAACAGAAAATTCAGTCTATTTATTTTGAACTGGTGGCTCTGTCTCTTTCATCGTTAATTCTCGCTCTAATACTGGCACTGGATAGTCAACACCATCTTGCTTTTTCAACGTGATAGAATAAAGCGTCTGCATCGCTTGGTGATCCTTTTCTCTAAACTTCATCTTTCCTTTCGGTGTATCAAATTCCATTCCTTCCATTTTCTTAATTAATGTATCTACATCTGTATCACCTTTTGTTTTCTTTAACGCTTCTACAATAGAAATTGCCGCTGACATTCCACCTGCTGTAAATAAATCTGGCACCGCACCATTAAATCGTTTTTTATGTCCTTCTACTAACCAATCATTCACCTTATTTTTCGGGAGTGTATGATAATATACCGAAAACCCTTGCATTCCTACTAATGCATCCATCGTTTTTAATGCCGGAATATCTGGTGCACCAGTAGAAATTTTAATACCTTGCGCTTCTACATTCATATCTTTCAACTGTTTCCAAGGTGAATTCGCCCCTGCCCAAACGATAAATAAATAATCTGGTTTTGAACTAATGATATTTTGAATATTTGCAGTGAAGTCAGTCGAATTTGTATCAGCATATTGCTCGTTCACAATATTTGCACCTAATTTCTTCGCTCCAGCTTTAAATGCAGCAATCCCTTCACGGCCAAATGCATTATCCGGGGCAAATGTCGCAATCTTTACATCTTTTTTTGCAATTGCAGCTGCTCCTGCAATTGCATCTTGCGAAGAGCTTCTTCCTGTTCTAAAAACATACTTATTCCAATTCTTTCCGGTAATACTATCAGCAACTGCCGGTTCTACGACCATTATTTTTTCATATTCTTCAGCTAATGGTAAAACTGCTAATGTATCACTTGAGCTAGACGATCCGACTAAAAAATCGACTTTCTCTTCTTCTAATAACTTCGTAGCTTTTTTAACGGCTACCTCTGCTTTTGTTTCCGTATCTTCTACAACAAACTTAATCTTCTTCCCTTCCACTTTCCCAGTTCCACCGGTTGCATAGTCTAATCCTAATTCAAATCCGTTCACTGTTTGTTTTCCATATGATTCTAATGGACCTGTTAATGAAGCAAGAACCCCTACTTTAATCGTCTTTTCATCTTCTGTACTTGCCTTCTTTCCTGAACAAGCTGCCGTTATGAATAACGATCCTAAAACACAACCAGTAGCCATCATTTTTAGCCATTTACGTTTTTTCATCGACATTGTGATCCTCCCCATACTTTTCTTTCTGATAGAATCAAACACGCCAAAATTCCCTGTCCGTAATCATGACTAACTATAAGATAGGTAATGGAAAACTCTTGTAGTATCCTCTACATTCGGCACAAATCTATAATCACCTTCCTATTTAATGGAAACGGACATACAATCAATATATATTCTACTTTCCAATTGAAAATACTGTTTCGTTGCAGTATTAATCATGAAAAAAGCTACAATAATTAACTTAAGTTCTTAAGTCAATTATTGCAGCCTATGTAAAAAACACTTAATTATTTTCCACTTCCTCTAACCCTTCAGCCAATCGTTTCTTATCTAGCCCTTCCCCTATTACTACTAAGTTCGTTGGGAAACCGAAGTCTTGTTCCAGTAAAGTCGGTACTCCGAACGAGTATTGGAATAAGTGAGGATATTTGTCCCCATGAAATTTCACAAAACCTTTTACACGATAAATACTATCTGGTAAATTTGAAAGCCATTCATATAAATTGTCTTGATCAATCGATTTCGTAAATTGATATGTCATCGTTTGTATATGTAAATGCTGTTTGACATGTAGTGTCTCATGTTCCCCATCATTCATAAATTCAGCTTCTTCTATGTCTTCTAAAGATATATTGCAATATTTTGTTTCAAACAATTTCGCATGATTATTTATCACTTCCACTTCTTCTATTACTTTGTTCTTATCCGCATCTGTTAGTAAATCTGATTTATTAATTAAAATGTGGCTACCAAACTTCAGTTGTTCATGCAATAATTGCTGAACGTTTGCACTTAATACACTTCGATTTAACCATCTTACTGCATCTAAAACGACTACAATGGATTTCACTTCTAAGAAAGGTGATAAAATTGGTGATACACATGCATCTAACACTTCAATTGGATGCGCAACACCAGTCGTTTCTATATAAATGACATCTGGCCTTTCTTGCTGATATAACGAATGTAACTGTATTTCAAGCTCTTCTTTTAACGTACAACAAATACATCCTTTCAGAAGTTCCCTTAAAACATTCTCTTTTCCAATAATATCGGTATCTACCGAGTATTCACCAATTTCATTCATTAGTACTGCAACTTTTCTATTCTTCTTTTTCTCCGCTAACAACAAATTTTGTAATAACGTTGATTTTCCGCTACCTAAAAATCCACCTAATATATGAATTTCTACTTTATTCATGTAATCGACCATCCATTTCTTTATTTCAAACGTATTCAAAGCGTAACAATTACGATTTATATTTATTATTTTATTAAAAGAGTAGTGATTTGTAAATATATCTTCACTGTTCGTTTACTTCATAAGCAACTCGAATTCCAGACTCTATCGCTCCTTGCATCCATCCATGTGTTAATGTCGTATGCTCTCCAGCAAAGTGTACCTTTCCAGATGGTGGTGTAATATACGGAAATAACTCGAGTTCTTGACCCGGTTCGAAAGCTGTAAATGCTCCGCAAGAATAAGGATTTTTACTCCAACTAAAAGATGTTCCAGTAACAAACTCACTATAGACGATGTCACCGTATATTTCTGCTAAATTTTTTAATGCGTAACGAATGCGTTCTCTATCCGGTAAACTATCCCATGTTAACGCCTCATCTGCCCACGTATAACTTGCTATAACGATAGCTGGTCCTGGAGTATGAATACTATAACTCGGATAATATGTAAACCGTATCGGTAAATCAGTAATAGATTTACCACCACACTGTCCCGCTTTCTCCCAAAATCTACTTTTAAACTCTATCGCAATTTTAGTTGCAGCAATATAATTTAATTCACGAATTGCTCTTTTTTTAAAATAAGAGAATAAATAGTATGGCTGAACTTCTACAAATCTTAACGCTGAAAATGGAATTGTAATAATAGCAAAATCACTTGTTATTGTAAATTGCTCTAACGTTTGTTCATGATTTCCTTGTAACATTACTTTATTATCTTCTTGTATAATTTTATCAACCTTATACGGCATTAAAATATGTTCCCTTAATTGTGGTAAGAATGCATTCGATAACTTATCCATTCCACCAGTTATTTCATAATATTTCGTTGTTGAAGTAAAGAAAATCATTTCACGTAATACTTCAATTAAGGACATTCCCATATAAGCTTCCATATCAAGAAGTACCCCAATCATATCTATCGCACCATCTGAATAATACTCCATTAAAAATGAACCAAGCGAATACGTTTTATACTTTTTTTCAACGATAAGCCAGTTTTTATCAGGATCCTTCTTAATGTAATTTAGTATTGGTTCTAACACTTCAATCATTAGCTCTTCTGCCGTTTTTCCTCTTTCTTTATCCAAAACCGGATATTCAAGTACACTTGGATCATTTTCAAACACATTCAATCTCGTTTGAATGTTATTCGTATAAATGATATCTGCAAAAGTTTTATTTATAAAAAGGTTTAAAGGTAGTTTAAATTTATGAATATACGCTAAGGTTAACTTATGGGTGTCAGGGATTCTCATCGGGCCCGCATTAAAATATAAACCCACACTAAATGGTTCCCGAATCGTATACACTCTGCCACCTATTCTGTTATTTGCTTCTATAATCGTTACTTCGTGCCCAGCCTCTTTTAATAAAGAACCTGCAACTAATCCAGAAATCCCTGCACCTGCAATCGTAATCCGTTTTGGGTTATTCTTTTTAACAAGCCCTGCATGAATAATATGAATCATTTCTTCCATTGCTAATGGATTCCCCATGCCATTTCCCCTTTTACAAAGGATTTTACTGAATTATATTCGGTTCACTGAATTCCTATGTTTTGTTCGCGGATTTGCACGGATACATTTTCAAATACTTGAATATCTTTTATAAAATGTAATAAACTAGATATGACTCTATAGAAGTAAGACGTATTATCTTACATAATAAAATTAATGAAATTGCGAGGAATTTTGAAATGAAAAAAGGGATTAACCGTGTTGTACTAGTAGGAACAGGAGCGGTTGGATGTAGTTATGCTTACTGTATGATTAATCAAGCTGTGGCTGAAGAATTTGTTTTAGTTGATGTAAACGAAGCAAAAGCTGAAGGGGAAGCAATGGATTTAAGTCATGCTGTTCCATTCGCGCCAGCTCCAACTAGAGTATGGAAAGGTAGCTATGAAGATTGTAAAGATGCTGATCTTGTAGTCATTACGGCTGGATTACCACAAAAGCCAGGCGAAACACGTTTAGATTTAGTTGAGAAAAACGCAAAAATCTTTAAACAAATTGTTCGTAGTATTATGGATAGCGGCTTCGATGGTATCTTCTTAATCGCAACTAACCCTGTCGATATTTTAACTTACGTAACTTGGAAAGAATCTGGTTTACCGAAAGAGCGCGTAATTGGTTCTGGTACAACACTTGATTCTGCTCGTTTCCGCTATATGTTAGGTGAGTACTTCAATATTGGTCCACACAACATTCACGCTTATATTATCGGCGAACATGGCGATACTGAACTTCCAGTTTGGAGCCACGTATCAGTAGGTATTCAAAAACTACAAACACTGCTTGAAAAAGACAACACGTATAATCAAGAAGATTTAGACAAAATTTTCATAAACGTTCGTGATGCAGCTTACCATATTATTGAGCGAAAAGGTGCAACTTATTATGGTATTGGTATGTCACTTCTACGTGTTACTAAAGCGATTTTAAATGATGAAAATAGTGTATTAACTGTATCGGCTTACTTAGAAGGTCAATATGGTCAAAAAGATGTGTATATCGGTGTACCTGCTGTTTTAAATCGCGGCGGTGTTCGTGAAATTTTAGAAGTAGAATTAAGTGAAGACGAAGAATTAAAATTCGATCACTCTGTTCAAGTGTTGAAAGAAACAATGGCTCCTGTTCTTTAATGATATATGCAAAAAGCAATCCAAAATTTGTTGGATTGCTTTTTACTTTATTTTCTATTTTTTAATCGATTCCTCATTATTTACATCAAGTACATCTAATAAAAAGATGAAGATTGGTATCCCAATAATAAGCCCCCATATTCCAAGAAAATGTTCTGAAAAAATGAGAATCATAAATGTATAAAAGATTGGTAAATTTGTTTTCGCAGACATAAACTTCGGGTTTAAAAAATAACTTTCAAGAGCATGGATGACTGTAATGAACACAAGTATGTACACAACGTATATAACTCCGCCTACGTTATAAGCAATAATACAAAGTGGAAATAAAGAAATAATCACACCTGCAACTGGAATCAACCCTAGTAGAAAAATCATAACAGCTAATACGAGAAGCTGCGGAAATCCTAAAACAATTAATGCAATAACAGTAAGAATACAATTTACAACCGCAATTAAAAACTGTGCTTCAATTACTTTACCGAACGATCTTGCAAACCTTTCGCCAAAATATGCAATCTCCTCATAAAAAATCTTTAGCTTACTCTCTTTAAATTTAGAAGTAAAGGTAATAATACGCTCTTTTTCTAATAAGAAAAATAAGCTTAATATGAGAGACAATAATATTTGTAAACTTACCTTCCCTATATTTGCTATCGATTGATAGATGACATCTACACCTTGTTCTATATACTTTGATACTTCCATTCCGTTAATTGTCGAAAGTGCATATTTAATAATTTCATTATCAGGCGGGTTTTGAAAAAACAATTTAAATTGATAAATCAATTGCGAAATTTGTATCGTTAACACAGGTAAATATTTATACAATGTCGTGCCAATAAAGGAAACTAATATGATATACAAACAGGCGATAACAATTTTCCGGTTCACTTTCAATTTCTTTGAAATAAAACGTTGAAATCGATCCATTAAAAATGTCAGTATAAACGTAATTAATATTAAGTTGATCATACTTTTTAATCCATATAATACAAGCGCTAATATTATTAAAACGAGAAACCGTTGAAACCCTCTACTTCGAAAGAAATTTTTCACTTCATTCATTAAGATTTAACCTCCCCCTTCAATGGATGGAAATTGAATATATTACATTTTATGAACTTCTATAGACAATCTTTCTTACTAATTAGGAAGAATCCTTTTTTTCTTTTTATATTGTTAGATTCTATTTATATTAGCCCACCTACTTACTTCAGTTGAGATCTTTTTTTCGTTTAACCTTTTACAATTTAGGTGGTTTTCTATTTTTAGACTGCTGTTCATACGCATATCCAATATTGAACAGTTCCTTCTCACCGAATTGCTTCCCGACAAATACTGCACCTACTGGCTCTCCATTGTTATCATATCCTGCTGGCACTGCTAATTCTGGATAGCCAGCTACAGCGGATAGAAGAACTTCCTCGTTATTAATCATAACTAAAGCGTCTAAACCCTTTTCTACTAAATATCTATTCAGCTCTTTTTTTGCATTTTCTTGACTCGTTTGCACTACTTTTTCAAACTCATCTTTCGTTATAGCAGATTTTTCAGACGCCTCAATTAATGTTTGTCCATATTTTATTCGTCTATTACTATCCTTTTTATTAAACGCTATAATCTCTTTTAACGATTTTACCGGCACATTTTTTTGTTGTGAAAAATAGTCGTTTACATTATGCTTGAACTCATATTCTAATGTTTGTAAATTATCTACCCCCCCATTGTTTAACTGAATATACTCAGTTAATATCGCACCTGCATCTTGAAGGTCTTTTCTAATCTTTTCTGCTACTGCTTTTCTATTTTCATCTTGTTGGTCTACAGAAAAAAGAAGCCCTATGTTTTTCCCTTTTAATCCATCTATTGATAAATCCTTTGTATAATCAATTCTTTCTTTATCTTTCACTTTTTCTGTCATAACATCTTTTTCGTCATAACCTATCATTGCATTAAATAACGTTGCTGCATCTTTTACCGTTCTTGCCATAGGTCCTGCTGTATCAAGAGTTTCAGCTAACGGAATAATTCCTGTTCTACTTACCATGCCTAAAGATGGACGTAACCCAACTACTGATTGCTGCGCTGCGGGTGCTACAATCGATCCTGTCGTTTCTGTTCCGACTGCAAGCGGTGCAAAATCTGCTGTAACTACTGTAGCAGATCCTGAACTTGATCCCGAAGTATCGAATGTAATCGGATCGTACGGATTTAAATTTTGTCCTTTCTTCCCGCTATACCCGCTTGGCATTGTAAAAGATAAATAATTCGCCCACTCAGACATATTCGCTTTTCCTAAAACAAATGCCCCTTCTTCTTTCAACTGCTTCACAATTGTTGCGTCTTGATCTGCAATCCAATCTTTTAATACATAAGTTCCTGCACTAGTCGGCATCACTTTTGACGTTTGTACATTATCTTTTACAACGACAGGAATACCATATAAATTCGACTTTTTGTTTCTACCTCGCTCTTGATCTAACTTTCTTGCTTCTTCCATCGCATTAGGATTTATCTCTGTAACAGCATTTAATGTTATTCCATTTTGATCATGTTCTTGTATTCTAAAAAGATAAATACTCGTTAATTCTTCATATGATAATTTCCCATCATCAATCATTTTTTGAAGCTCATCTACAGTCGCATTTACGACTTCTTTTTCTTTTATCTTTACATTTTCTATGTTAATTCCTTTGAGCTGATTATGTATCGGTTTTAACACTCTTTCTTTATCATATACAATACGCTCAGGTTCCTTTGGAAAATAATTTTTATACACGTAATACCCTCCGGCACATGCCAATAGGACAATACCTCCAGCGATCGATAACGTTATCTTTACCCACTTCTTCATGTTGTTTCCTCCACTCTAACAGTTGCTCAATTGTATTGAAAAAGAGAGTTATCTTTATAACTCTCTTTAATAAAAATGCTAAATGAAAAAATGAAGAATTTCAATTTCATTACTTCTTTTTTTGCATTTGCTTCGCTAATAATTCCTTCACTTGATTATACGTTAACCCTGAATTTTTATTTAAACGCTTTACTTCCTCAACATCAGTACCTACCACTGTATATTTTTTCTCATCATTCATTTTTCTAATTCCCTTCTCACCGGATTATTTCTTATATTTCTTCCCTAAATGCACATAATTTAACACCACTACAAAAAAGGAAGCTGTTTTTAAGTACAGCTTCCTTCTCGTTACATATTGTATTTCTTAATAAAATTTCACTACATCTTCAGTAGGCAAGAACGTTCTTTCTGCTGGTTGTTCGTTTGGTTCACCAAATGGCATTTGACCTACTAAGCTCCACTCTGCTGGAATATTCCAAGTTTCTTTCACTTCAGCATCTACGATTGGGTTGTAATGTTGTAATGACGCCCCAATTCCTTCAGCAGATAATAACATCCACACAGTATGTTGTAACATCGCATTTCCTTGATGAGACCAGAATGGGAACTGCTCTTTATATAATGGTGCGTTTTCTTGCATTTTTTCTACAGTTGCTTGATCTTCAAAGAATAGAACTGTTCCTACACCTGCATGAAAACCTTTTAGTCTTTCTACAGTCGCTTCAAAGTTTTCTGCTGGTACGCGGGCTCTTAATGTTTCTTTCACAATATCCCAAAACTTTTCATGCTCCCCATCCATTAATACAACCATACGACCACTTTGCATATTGAAAGATGTTGGGGCGTGTAAAGCTGTTTTTAGCACTTCTTCAATTCTTTCTTTCGTAATTGCATCATTTTTTGTTACTTTACGAATGGAACGGCGGTTCACGATTGCTTCTTTTAAGTTTGTTGTAGTTGCTGACATTTTAATTCCTCCAAATGTTTGTTTTATCATTTATTTTGTTATTTCATAACAAGCGAATTAGCAATATCCATCGGTATTACATTGCATACCTTCAAATGAATTTGTTTTATCCTTTTCAATTTCTTTATCAATGACCCTTTGTAGCGTTTCTTTACTAGCAAGCCCTTGAATGATTTCATCTCCAATCATGACAGTTGGAACAGCCATAATATTCGCTTCATCATGTGCGTGCTGAATTGCTTCTTGATGCTTTTCCTTATATTTACGAGTTACTAAAGCATCTTTAAATTCCGCCTCAGGAAGTCCTACTTCTACCGCTAATTTTGTTAACACATCAATATCTTCAATGTTTTGCTCTTCTTGGAAAAATGCTGTGAATACGCGGTGATGATACTCATTACCTAGTCCACGTTCTTTCGCAAATTGACATCCTTCGAAAGCTAAATGTGTATATGGATGTGGTGAAACACGTGGCAAGCGCATATCAATTCCTAACTTCTTCGCTGTCGGAAGAATGAAAGCATCCCATGAACCTAATTTTTCTGGTTCATTCCATGGATCTATTTTTGAATATGGACTTGGACGTAATTCAAATGGCATCCATTCAATCTCTACATCTTTCTCTTTCGCTACCTCATCTAATGGACCTTTTGCTAAAAAACAAAACGGACATATAAAATCTGAGTATACTTTCATTTTTACAGTCATAACTTTTACACCTTACCTTATCGTTGTAATCAAATTAGTTACATTAATGATAAAAAAATATAAATATTATTTAAGCATTCATTTTTTCTTGCAAAGTTTCAAACAACTGCCCCATCGTAATATTTCTCAAAACTTCTTCCATCGCGGATTGTGCTTGAATTAAAATAATTTCTAACACCGCTTGAATATTCGCCCCAATTGGACAATCTGGATTCGGTTGCTCGTGAATATGAAATAGCTTGTCTTCTTCGACTACGTTCACTGCATGATACACATCTAACAATGTGATTTCATGTAAATCCTTTAGTAATCCCGCGCCACCCGGTCCACGATTTACGTAAACAAAGCCAGCTTGTTTCAAGTACGACATGATTTTACGAATGACTACTGGATTTGTATTGACACTCTCAGCCATATAGTCTGAAGTACAAAGTGAAGATGGATTGTTTTTCAAAATAGATAAAATATGAACAGCTATGGAAAAGCGGCTACTAATTTTCATCGTAATCACCACCTCGATGTAATCATTATAGTTACAACTAAAAAATAAGTCAATCCTTTTCATAGATTTTTTATAAGTAAATTAAAAAGTGCCCCATTATGATATATGAGACACCCCTTTTTATTCTGCAAATAGCGCTTGAAATTCTTCAATAAATAGCTGTACAGCGATTGAAGAATCCTTTAATGAAGGAACAGCTAAAGCAATTTCTCTCCATACTTGCGGTTCCAACTCTCTCGTTTGCACATTCTGTGGTAAATTCGTTAAAGATAATTCAGCTAATATTGCAATACCTAGCCCTTCTTGAATCATATTTAAAGCGGTAGTAACGGTAGAAATTACATACTCAGCCCGAAGTGGTACGTTGGCTTGTTTAAACATATCAATGATGGGTGGTTCGTATCCGCCCTTACATAATATGATCGGTTCATTCTCCAAATCACGAATTGTAATAGAGTCCTTCTTACAAAGAGGATGATCCTCTCTTAAGATAGCAACCATTTTTCCCTTCGTTAATGGGACAATCTCCATCTCTTTATTAGGCAAAATAACAATTCCTATATCAACAACCCTCGATATTAACCAATCTTCAACTTCTTTAATTGTTCCTTCGCAAAGAACGACCTCTAAGCTCGGATACTTCTCCTTAAAATGGTTTATCATTTTCGGTAAGAAATGTGCAGAAGCACTCGGAAAACTCCCAATTCGAATCGTCCCCACTTCGTGTCCTTTCTCCATCGCAACTTCTTGTTCAATCTTCTCTACACCGTTCAAAATCTCTCTAATATGTACAAGAATTCTGTTTCCTACATCTGTAACGAGTAATCCTTGTCGTTTATCACGTATAAGAATCGTAACTCCTAACTCTGACTCAATACTTGAAATTGCATGACTTACAGCTGGCTGCGTCATATTTAACACCCTGGCAGCCTTCGTAAAACTACCTAACTCAATAGTTTTTATTAATACTTGCAGTTGTGTAATAGTCATAACTAATCACTTATACTCCTTATAAAAAAGATTCATTTTATTTATTACATTCGATATCATATCATAATGAAATGAATAACAACAAGGAGGTCTTACCGTGACACAGCTTTCTCGAACTAAGACGGCCATAATCCTTACCTTCCTCGTTTTTATGTGGGGAATCAATTGGCCTTTATCTAAGTTTGCCCTGCATTATACACCACCCGTTTTATTTGCAGGCGTTCGAACTTTAATTGGAGGATTCATTTTACTCCTTTTCGCTCTACCCAAATATAAAGAATTACATTTAAAAGAAACGTGGCATTTATACGTTATTTCTTCTTTACTTAACATCATTATATTTTACGGGTTACAAACTGTTGGTCTTCAATATATGCCTGCTGGGTTATTTTCCGCCATTGTATTTCTACAACCAGTTTTACTCGGTATTTTCTCGTGGATATGGCTTGAAGAATCAATGTACGGCTTGAAAATTTTCGGGCTTGTTCTCGGATTTATTGGTGTAGGTGTTATTAGCTCAAGCAGTTTAACAGGACATATTTCTGTTATTGGAATCCTTCTCGCGTTAGGATGCGCTATTGGCTGGGCACTTGGCACAGTATTCATTAAGAAGACTGGTCACCGTGTTAATGCCATTTGGATGGTAACAATTCAGCTTCTTATCGGTGGTCTTTGTTTAATCGGATTTGGCTCAGAATTTGAAAGTTGGTCTAGTATTGCTTGGAGTATGCCATTTGTTAGTGTACTACTCTTTATTTCATTCTTTGTTATTGCAATGGGGTGGCTTGCATACTTCACACTCGTTGGAGCTGGTGAAGCGAGTAAAGTAGGGGCTTATACATTTCTCATTCCTCTAATCGCTATTATTGTAAGTTCAATTTTCTTACATGAAGCCATTACTATTAGCTTATTTATCGGACTATTATTTATTGTAGTGAGCATTTGTTTTGTAAATATAAAGCCGAAAACACTTGCTGTAAGGCAGCAGGTTGAAGTGAAATAAATATGAGAAAGAGCCTACTATTTGTAGGCTCTTTTTTATATCTTATTTTTTACGACGCACTACAAAAACACACGCACCTACCGAAGATACAATTGCCAAAATAGATAAAACAATCGCTATCAATTGCATATTACTAGTACCTTCATTCTTTTCTACATTAGATACTTCACCATGTTCTCCTGTTAATGACGTACCTTTTGCAATTGTAGTAAGTGAATGCGGTTTTTCAGCTTTCTCATCGCCTGTCCATTCAACAATTTCTCCGTCTTTATATTGTTGATATGCATCCCAAGCTATTTTTTGTTCTTTATCCGGATTTTTAGCGACGAAAGTAAATCGCTGGAACTGACCGGGTAAAATCCCTTCTCCTATTGCTTCCCATACTACAGTTTTCACTTTTCCGGCATTATCTTTTTGCTCTTCCATTTTCCATCCTGGCACTGGTTCATACTGTTGGAATTCCACACCAGACGGTATTTTCAGTGTAACTTTTGTTGTTGCTACATTCTTTTCAACTGGTACTTTTATCGTGTAAGTCTCCCAAGAGCCGATGTCAGAAGTTGCTGGCTTCACAGTGACGTGTGCACTAACAGGTAACGAAAAAATTCCCATTGCAATTACTGTTGCGATCATTGTTGTTCCTAATTTTTTTATGCGTTTCATTTTCAATTAGCTCCTTTTTATCTATACCTACTCTTTATCCCGCTATTCGCCGGGCAGCCCAATTGATGAGGGCTGCTTAAAGTTTCACTTTATCTGCCACCTACAATAAATTTATAATCCGTATCGAAGCTATCAAGCGATTTCGTTAATCCATGTACTTGTATATTCCAGTTGCCTGTCATGTTAATATACATACCTTCTGCTTCATATTCTCCCGGTGAAACTGCCGAAACTTTAAATGATCCTTTTCCCATATTCATATCTAACGATTGAGTCGTTAATATAATTTGTTCCATATCAGTAACAGGTTGTCCGTTCTCATCCTTTAAAGTAATATGGAATATATTTTGTCCTACTCTATTAGGACTTACATTTAGCGTCATTTCATATCCATTATCTAATTGTTTACTCTCTGTAAAAGGTCCAGTAGGAGGCATCGGTGGTGTTTGTACATTTGTCATAAAAGCTACGATTACGAAAATGATAATTCCAATGATAAACTCTACTTTTACCGTAGCACCTAATCCTTGCTCCGCTCTCATTTTCCCTTTCACATAATGAATAATTCCCAATATCCCCATGAAAACGAATAAAAGTATCTTTGCTAGTAAAGCTAATCCATACTTCGTATCAAATAACGAGTGGATTGTTGGAATAAAAAATGTACTGTTAAAAAGACCAGTTATTAAAATCACAATGACAGCGCATGTTGCCCACGGTGAAAAACGCTTAATCATATCCCAATACATATTCCATTTGTTATCCTCTTTACGTAACAGAAGAATAATAGACGATAAACCACCAATCCATAATGAAGCTGCGAATAAATGTAAAAAATTCATAACAACAGCAATATCTTTAAACTTTAAACCATATGCGTGACTATTACATGCTTTCATAACAAGTATTCCAATAAACAACACTATTGGAATACTCCATACTTTAAAAGACGATAGCTTCTCACGCCTCATCGCAAAATACGTAACGATTATAAGCGAACTAATTAGAGCCATTTGAGTAATCCAAACATAACTAAAAACAGAAAGCTGTAACGTTTCTTTTAATAGTAAAGGATTGAATGCTTCTAGCCATGAAACATCAGCATTTATTTTCGCTTGCAGTGGTAGATTGAATAACAAGCTAATAAATATCCCTAATAAGGAAATCCATATTATGTTCTTACTCCTTGATCGAACCGAGGTTGCATTCCCTTTATACATAATAAGATTAAAGAATAGCACTCCTATAAATAGTGAGAAACTTGTATATAAAATTCCACGTTCCATGATCATATCAATTTGCGGAACATATCCCATCTCTTCTACTTGTATATCATCTGCTCCAGCTTCCGCTAATCCAATACGGAATGGAATAACTCCTTGAATTGGATGTCCATCAGCTGAAATCACTTTCCACTGAATAGAGTAGAGACCATTTTTAAGATTCTCTTTCAATCCAGCTTCTAATAGTTTTTTATTTTTTTTATCAATATGAGCATCTTTTAAATCGACCCTTTTACCTGATGTATCTCTCACGTACAATGTATTAAAACTTGAGATTTGTATGTCCTCATCGAACTCGATTTTCACAACAGACGGTGCTTTCTTCAATGTTTCATTTTCAGTAGGGTTTGATTTCACAACGTATGCATGAGCAGATGCACTTTTCGGTATCAATATGATAAGCACACATACAATGAATAACAATGTCCCTAACCTTTTCATTACTTTCACACTCATTTCACTTCTTTCTTCCTCATCGCTATATTTTCATTATTTTTACTTCCCGAGTTGGATTCTCGGACTAAATATTAACCTGATTAAATATAATCTTCTATACAGTATAACTATTTATTTCTCTCTCACCTCTAAGCTTCTAATACAATAGTAACTACCTTCATAGATACAACTTACATTTTTAAAGTCGATTGTTATTATATCATAAAATATATTTATGTAAGTTCCTGAAGAGGAAAAGTTATCGTGAATCATTTGTGAAGAAAGTGTGAAATGCATAAATAAAAAAGGTATTACGTTATTACGTAACACCTTCTTAAAAATATCCTTCTTCTATTTCTCTTCCGGATAATCACAATACTCTATGATTGTTCCCTCTGTATCCGCTGGATTAAGATAGATTAATCTTCTGCCGTGTTTATTCATTCGAAGCGTATGCTCTAACGTTCGAATGTCTTGTTCTTTCAATTCCTCTAAAGCTACATCTAAATCATCTACTCGATATGCAACGTGATGAACACCTTTACCTTTTTGTTTTATAAATCGGGCAATTGGTGAAGTGGTGTTATTTGTCGGCGCAAGCAATTCAATTCTATCTCCATCCACTTCAAGAATGGCTACTTCACTTTCAACACCAGGCGCTTCACTTACGTAACGATCTATTAAAGTTCCTGACAACACTTTTTCATAAAAACGTATCGTACTATCTATATCTCGAACTGCGATGCCGATATGATCAATTGTTTTTTTCATTTTATTTCCCCTACTACTTTATTTTCTTTCATTATTAATAGTAACAAAAAAAGCTATAGAAACAAGTTCTATAACTTTTTTATTTAACCTATTTTCTTATTCGTATTTGCTGCTGGTTGAATTTGATTTTTTAATTTTAAAACGCTAATGCCATATCCGATACATCCACCGATAATCGCTGGGAAGATCCAGCCTAATCCTACTTCCTGCATCGGAAGGAATTTAGTGAACACTTGGGTTACTACTTCAACGTTAACTCCAGCTGCACTTAATCCATCGAATAAGCTGATAATAAATGTTACAGTTAAGCTCACTTGATAAACTTCAGCTCTTCCTTTGAATAATGAATGGAAGAATGTTAAGAAAATCAATACGATTGCTAGTGGATAAATTGCTGTTAATACTGGAACAGAAACTGCAATTAATTGTGTTAATCCTACATTTGCAACAATTGCACTAAATATACATAGCGTGATTGCAATTGTTTTGTAAGGAACATTTGGGAATAACTTATGGAAGAATGAAGAACATGCTGATACAAGTCCCACACTAGTTGTTAAACAAGCTACTGTAATCATTAACCCTAATAATACTCCGCCATATGATCCAAAATAGTAGTTAGAAACTTTCGCTAATACTTCTCCGCCGTTCTCTAAATGTCCAAGCTTTGCAACACTTGAAGCACCCATATAAGAAAGTGCTGTATAGATAATTGCTAAAATAGATGCTGCAATGATTGTTGCTTTTGCACAAACGACCATAATTTGTGTTTTCGTTTTTGCACCTTTTTCTTTAATTGCATTAATGATGATGATTCCGAATACGAATGATGCAAGCGTGTCCATCGTTAAGTATCCTTCTTGGAACCCTTTAAAGAATGCATGTGATGTATAAGCTTCAACTGGTGCTTGCATTTCTCCAATCGGATGAATAAAAGCAACGATTACTAAAATACCGATGAAAGTTAACTTAATTGGCGTTAAGATTTTTCCAACAATATCGACAATTTTCGCAGGATTTAGCGAAAAAAAACAAGTGATGCTAAAGAATACAATTGTGAAAAGAATTAAAGGTGTAGAACCTAATCCCTCTGGCATAAACGGTTTAAGACCAATTTCATAAGAAACATTTCCTGTTCTTGGTATTGCAAATAACGGGCCAATCGCCAAGTATAAAACTGTTGTAAACACAATCCCGAACACTGGGTGAGCACGACTTGCTAATGACTGTAAATCATCTTTACCCGAAAAACCAAATGCTAGTACACCTAGTAATGGTAATCCAACACCTGTTACTAAAAATCCAGCGTTAGCAATCCATACATTTTCTCCTGCCGATTGACCAAGCATTGCCGGAAAAATTAAATTTCCTGCTCCAAAAAATAGTGCAAATAACATTAATCCAATAACTACTATGAACGAAAACGGTACTTTATTCGCCATAATATAACCCCCATTCAAATTTCCTTATCTCATTTTCCAATTTTAACTAATTGAATTTTCTGAACATTTAATTTAAGTATCAACTATTCTTGAACTCATTATAGTTTGCTATATAATATTTTGCAATACTATTTTCAAACTTTTCTTTTATTTTATAAATATACATTTTTTAACATGAAAAATAGACTAAAAAACCAACATGGTCATCCATGTTGGTTTTTCCATTTTACTATCAATTAATTAAAATTTCGCCGCTACTTTCTTAACGTTCTCTAGACCTTCTTCAACAATTTGTTGTGAGCGATCTGGATATTGGTTGTGCCCTTCAATTACAACAGTCTCTGGATTTGTAATGCCCCAGAATCCAAGTACAGTTGTTACGTAATTAACTGCCATTTCCATAGGAGCCATTTGTTCTGAAGAGTAATCTGAACCACGAGCACCTAACACAACTACTTTCTTACCACCAGCTAAACCTTCTGGGCCATTAGCTGTATATTTAAACGTTTTTCCAGCTTGAGATAAGTATGAAATATATGTGATTAATGGTGCTGGTACTGTAAAGTTCCATAATGGGAACGCAAATACAACTTTATCAGCTTCTAAAAACTGATTTAAATATTGATCTACTGTAGCAACTGCCTTCTCTTCTTCAGCTGTTAACTCCATACCTTGGCTACGTTTGTATCCACCTGAAATAGCAATATTTCCGTAATAAGGAAGATCTAATGCAAATAAATCTAACTCTGTAATTTCTGTATTCGGATTTGCTTCTTTATAAGTACTTACAAATGTTTCATACATTTTTGAACTAACTGCTTGCTCCGCTGGACGATCGTTTGCTTTTACAAATAATACTTTTGACATTTTTTTATTCCCCTCTACTTTTGTATTTTCTTCTTTTTTACCAAATAACGAGCTAAATAATCCCATTTTCTTCACCTAAACTTTCTTATCATATTCATTATTCAACATCATAAAAATTCTTATTCTAATAAAAAGTTCCAATTGATACCTTAAGGAAAGTTAATTAAAACTTTTTGTTATTTAATTACCTTATGTAAGTGATTGTAATATAGTCACTTACTTTAGTCAAGTAACTTTTAATAAAAAAATAAGTCTCGAATTAAAAATATTAACTAAAATACAATTGAACACCAAATTACAGCCTTATTACTTGTATAATAAAATTAGAGAGGAAAATTCATATTTAGAAAGGATTCATTCATGAGCACGATAGAAAAGATTCAAACTTTTATTATTCTTTTTGCTGTTACATGCGGCATCATACTTGGACAATTTAATGTTATACATATGTATTCAGACAAATTTATTGTTCCCTTTTTATTTTTCATGCTATATGGATTATTCCTCAGCATCCCATTAAAAGAAATAAAAAACGGATTTCGTAATTTAAAATTTGCTGGAACAAGTCTTACTATTAACTTCTTATGGACACCTTTACTCGCTTGGGGATTAGGGGCACTATTTCTTTCAGATCACCCTGCGCTTTGGGTTGGATTTATTATGTTAATGGTTACTCCATGTACAGATTGGTACTTAATCTTTACTGAAATAGCGAAAGGAAATGTAGCACTTTCTACTGCGATTTTACCTGTAAATTTAATTTTGCAAGTACTACTACTTCCCATTTATTTATTTTTATTCGCTGGTATTATGAAGACTGTAGCGGTTTCTGTTTTAGTAGAAAGTATTGTTATCGTAATCGTCTTACCATTTTTACTTGCACACGCTACAAAATTCATTATGAATAAACTGAAAAAAGCTGAAACGCTCGAGAATAAACTCATTCCGTTTTTCAGCTCTGCCCAAATTGTATTTTTAAGTTTAGCAATCGTAGCAATGTTTGCATCACAAGGTAAATATTTACTACAAAATATGAATGTCGTTTTATTATTACTCATTCCTGTTCTATTGTTCTTCATCATTAATTTTGTACTAGGACAATTTATCGGGCACGTTATGCGCTTATCTTATAAAGATACAGTAAGTCTAAACTTAACAACGTTAGCAAGAAACTCACCTGTTGCTCTTGCTATTGCTGTGACTGCTTTCCCTGACGAGCCTCTTATTGCACTTGCACTCGTTATTGGACCGTTAATTGAACTGCCAGTACTTGCTTGTGTTTCACAGGTGTTGTTACTTATTAAGAAGAAGCAGCAATATACATAATAAAAAACGTCCTGCTATAGGACGTTTTTTATTGTCGAGAAATTATATAATGAACGATCATTATCGGCTCTAAGCATTTTATACGTTATAGAAGAATTAATTTGTCGTTACATTAACAGTTCCTTTCTAATTAAAAATTAAAGGAAACGTAAATATAACGAAAGCTGCCCAAAGTCCGTAAATTGGCAAATACTTCGTAACGGCATCTTGGATAGCTGTCAGTCCTGATTTGTTTTGCAAGAAACGCATATAGGAAAACATAATCCAAATTAAATTTGCCCAGATCAGTATGTTTACCCCTAAAACAGCAAGTCTATTAGGTGTAATCCCGTAAGAAGAAAGTCTGAATACGATAGCTGACAAAGCCACAGTGTCAATAATAAGCGCCAGAACAATTAAGGAAAAATTTATATAATCTGAAATGTTCTTTTTCTCGTCTGAGTCACTCTCAACGATAGAAAATATGGTAACGGCCAATACGCCAAGAAGTATTCCGTTGAAGGCCATTAAGAAATTGCGGTCCAAGAACGGATTTTTCCCGACCCATATAACCGTTATAAGATAGATTAGCAACGTAATCAAGACGAGAGGACTAAAAATTTTAGATATGTATGGTGTAATATTTTTAGCAAGTTTAAGATTCATTGATACTAAATATGCAGCCACAATAGCAAGAGCAGCAGCACCAAATAACACAACATTACTAAAATAGAATTCTCCTATATCCAAGTCAACAAAGCTAAATAAACGCATGGTGAATACTGCTAGAATCATTCCGCTAACTGCCATGCTGGCGTAGAGAAGGGCATATTCCAAATTAAATTTAATATAAGCTAATCTTGTACTGCCTTTTGAATATTCATTTCCTGTAAACGCAAGTCCTACCAAGATCCATAAAAATATAGGAAGATGTAAATAAGCAAGGATAATACTGTCTTTATAATTTAATGGCAACGTATTAAGATATATCCCGGAAATTAGGAACAACGCTATAAGGGAATAAATAATACTTTTTTTCGGCGTATTATGGTAGACAAAATAAGCGACAATAAAGGGAATTACACCAAAAGCTAGGTTAATTGGAGCAATTGCTTCTTGTTCGACAAAGTAGAAAATGATTCTGGTGCTTATCCCGGCCAGAATAGCTAACATGCCCATGAATAAGAAACCTTTTTGAAACAGTGATATTTTTTCTGCATTTGTCTTTCCCTTGAAATGCAACCTTTCATACCAGGCGGCTAGCACCTGAGAATCAGAGTTTTCATCCCATGCTTGTGAGAATGACTTTTTAAAAGCTTTCGGGTCTTTTCTATACATTCTCTCCAACTCATGAGGGTTATCCATATTTTCGATAATCAAATTTTGATTGTTCATAGTTTTACCTCCTCTAATAAAAAACAGCTTTGTTACCTTTCTATAAAAAGCATCTCACTGATTTATTATGATAATGATTTTAATACAAAATTTATCGTTTTACAATAAATAATTATCAATTATAAAGATTTTTTTATTGTATATTTTATTTCAAACAAAAATATATAGTACTACTTATTCAAAAAAAATATCCTATAGAATAGACTTTTTTAAGCGTCTATTCTATAGGATATAATTTAATTATCATATTTTTATTTGTTAAAACAACTTAATTCTCAAATACAAAATTAATCTTATTATCTTTCCACTCTAATTTCGCATCAAATGTTTTCTCGCCCTTTTTAAAGCCTTTAATTAAATCGGTCTTTTCACCTTTTAATAGCTTTGTCATATTCTTTTGCGAAATTGTTTTACTTAATATCTTCTTCGAGATGGTAAAGTCACATTGTGTCGTGTTGTAATTAGAACAGCCGTAAAACGTTGACTTATCAATCACATCGCCATCACATTTTTTACAGCTACCAACCTTTTTACCTGTTGTAAATTTCGATCCTTTTCGCTCAATCGATTCAACATGCAATCCAGTAAAGTCCCATTTCTCTGACATTTCCACTGCATCTTCAATAATTTTAGCTGATAGCTTTTTCGTTTGTTCCATAAATGTAGCTGGTGAAGCCGTGCCTTCACCAATTTCTGCAAGGCGCTGCTCCCATTTCGCTGTCATTTCTGGTGAAGCTAGTATTTTGTCACCGATTGCGGTAATTAATACTTTCCCTTTATCGGTCGCATACACTTGGTTCTTCTTCACATCTATATATTTACGGTCTTTCAGCATCGTAATAATTCCAGCGCGAGTTGCTTCTGTGCCTAAACCTTCTGTTTTCTTTAATACTTTCTCCAGCTCTTCATTCTCTAAATACTTACCAGCTGTTTTCATTAACGTAATAAGTTGTCCTTCTGTATAACGCTTCGGTGGTTGTGTTTTTCCCTCTTTCACTTTCACTTTTACAACTTTTCCTTCTTCACCTTCAGCTACAATTGGAAGAATGGTTTCGTCATCTTTATCGTCTTGGAAAATAACTTTACGCCAGCCTTCTTGAATTTGCTGTTTTCCTTTTGAAATGAATTCAGCACGTTCATCTACAAGCGTTACAATCGTTGTATAGTCAAAGATTGCAACTTCATAGTGAGCTGCTATAAGTCTTCTAACAATCATATCGTAAATTTTCTTTTCATCACCTGATAGTCTGCTTGGATTTGTAACTTGCTCTGTCGGAATAATGGCGTAGTGATCTGTTACTTTCTTTTCATTCACATAACGCTTATTATTCATAATCGATTCAACCGGAGCTGGTAATAAACCTTTATATTCATCAAACTGACTTAACTTCTGTAAAATATCAGGGAACGTTGCTGCCTCTCCTTGGGTAACATAGTTGGAATCCGAACGAGGATAAGAAACAATCCCTTTTTGATATAGTGCTTGCGTTATATCAAGCGTCTTTTTCGGTGAAAACTTAAAGGCTTTATTTGCCGTTGCTTGCAGTGATGATAAGTTAAATAAAAGCGGCGGCTGAAATTCTTTACGCTCCGTTTTCATTTCCTTCACTACTGCCGGTTTACCTTGGCAAAATGCCGCAATTTTATTCGCCATATCAGGGTCTTTTAAGCGGGATTCACTATCCTTCTCCCATTTCCCCTCATACTTCTTTCCTTCTATATTAAAGGTTGCGAACACTTCCCAGAACGGCTCTGACTTAAAGTTTTCTATTTCCTTTTCACGCTTTACGATTAACGCGAGTGTCGGTGTTTGTACACGACCAGCTGAAAATACATCATTCATTCCTTTTTTCTTTAACAAAATACTAAACACACGTGATGCATTCATACCAACAACCCAATCAGCACAAGATCTTGTGTATGCTTCATAATACGTATTAATCGTGTCTGATTCATCAAGCAAGTTTTTAAATCCTTGATAAATAGCTTGTTTCGTTAAAGATGAAATCCAAAGACGTTTCATCGGCTTTTGCACGTTGCAAAGGTTAATAATATTTCGTACAATCAATTCCCCTTCACGCCCAGCATCGCCCGCATGAATAATTTCTGTTACCTGAGGATTATGTAACAGCTGTTTCACAACGTTAAATTGTTTATACTTCGACTTTGTTACTTCAAATTGAAATCGTTCAGGAATCATCGGTAACGTATCAAGTGACCATTTTTTCCACTCTGCGTGATAATGTTCTGGATTACATAACTGCGTCAAATGACCAATTGCCCATGTACAGTACGCTCCATTTGGAAATAACTCATTCGCTTCTACTTCTAAATATCCATCTTTCCGGCGATATTTAAACTGTGAAACAAGAGCCAAACCTTGATCTGGTTTCTCGGCAATAATTAATTTCATTTTATAACTCCCTATCTGTATTCCACTGTTACTTTCATTGTCTATCTGTTTAGAAGCGATGATAAAACAACAATCTTATTTATCATTCGCGGGTTATCCCGAGTAATGGGATAACTATAATATTATACGCTTATTCTTTATTGCTTCACAATAGAAACTCATTATATAACACTTTCTTTCACATGTTCACACGTAAAAAAAGACGTAAAAAAATCAAAACGCCACCTTGCTTTCATTTATGAAATTGTGCAGATAATATGCAGATATAAATTATCATAAGTACACATATGATGAAATGAACGATAGGACAAGGAGGTATCATAATGTTTGCTTATACGTTAACTACCTTAACACTTTGCTGTACCTCAATTCTTATTGCATCCAATATTTCTAAACGTAAGGGTACCCTAATGGAGTATATGGTATTTATTATGTCTTTTAGTATGAGTATCGGTTTAAGTATTGGTTTTTACTTAGGCATTCTCTTTAAGGGGGAATTACTATATTCTACTTTACTTGCTATTTTAATTAGTGGTTGTATCGGCTTTTTAGTTGGTCTACGTTTTCATCTATATACTGCTTTAGAAGGAATGTTCTCTGGGGTAATGGCAAGTATGATGGGAGCAATGATTACAGAAATGCTAAATGCGCAACAAGCTCATAGTATACTGTTTATCAGCCTTTTATTTACTATAACGATTACTATGTCATTTATAATTCAAATTTTATCAGAAAGGTTTTCTACTGTGATCCACCGATGCTTTTTATTATTGCTTTCAATTAGTATTGTAATCATTGTTTCGGTATTCATAACATTCCCCGATTTTACTCCTTCAACTTCACACGAGTATGAACAACATATGCACTAACACTTAAAACAAAATTATTAAATCAGAAACCTTAGAAGAAGCGATACTTTTAGGTATGCAAGAGGATTTCTCTGTAACAAATGTATTAGCAGTTCTCCTATTTATTAGGGCTTTATTTCTTAAGAAACAATAACACTGTGATTATTAAATTAGAAAAAGGTAACCAAAATCCTCTTCACAAAAAAACGTATGATTTTGTATAATAAGAACTAATGTTCCTTTCGGGGATTCACTAAACCTAAATTACACTTATATATCAAATAGAAGAGGATTGATATACCATGAAAATTGATAGACCCAAAATTTCACCAGAGTTATCTTCAAAAAATTTTCAAGATATTTTTTATGAAGAAGATCCTACACTAGAAATGTGTGAAATTATCGATTCCACTTTCGAAAATGAATCTGTGGATAGAGTACGATTATATGATGCTGTGATAAAGAATTGTAAGTTCACGAATACAGACTTTAGCAATATTGATATTACAGATGTTTGTTTTGAAAACTGTGATTTATCAAATGTTAATTTAAGCAATTCTTCTGTTCACAGAGTCGAATTTAAAAACAGTAAATTAATCGGGGTTAATTTTGCAGAATCTAGCTTAGGAAATGTTAAATTTGAGAATTCTATTTTGAACTTAGCTGCATTTGGAAATTCTAAACTAGAAAAGATTGTATTTAATGAAACTTCATTAAATAGTGCAGATTTTTTTGACTGTAAACTAAAAAAAGTTGAATTCCAATTATGTAGCCTTGACGAAGCTAATTTTGACCAGACATCACTGAAGGGGATCGATATTAGCTCTTCTAATTTTAATACTCTGACAGTTTCAGTGAGCGATTTAAGGGGATGTAAAGTATCTACATATCAAGCTGTTCAGTTTGCGACTTTATTAGGATTAATAATTAAAGATTAGTATTTCGAAGATAAAAAGAACCCTATCCCGAATCATGGATTTTTTAATTGTCCACGATTCGAGATAAAGTTCAAATAAATTAGTGATGACTTTCTTATTATTTAACTACAGCTTGTTTTCCTTTGACATGTTCATTATTTACACTCATAAACGCTTCAATCTCTTCCACTTCTCTAATGATATCTTTTGACAAGTTTTCGTATCCGTCTTTCGTTACAAGAATATCATCTTCAATACGAATTCCAATCGATTCTTCTTCAATATAAAGACCAGGTTCAATTGTAATAACCATGCCTTCTTCTAATACTCTATCTTTGTATGTCCCTACATCATGCGTATCTAAACCAAGGAAATGGCTGACACCATGATAATAGTATTTTGATAACTCTTCATCTTCTTGAATTAAACCAACTGCTTTGCACCCTTCTGCGAGTACTTTTTTAGCGTGTTCATTTAATGCAGCGAACTTTAAGCCTGGCTTAATAATCTCTGTTGTTTCTTTTAATGCTTTTAATACAATATTATAAATTTGTTTTTGGCGACTAGAGAATGTTCCATTTGCCGGGAATGTATAACTAATATCAGCGTTATAGTAGTCTTTTTGAGCACCTAAATCTAGTAATACTAAGTCACCATTTTGAATTTGTGCATCATTATCTTCATAATGAAGAACTGTAGCATTTTTCCCACTCGCCAAAATTGTATTGAACGCATGATGCTTAATGCCAGATGACTTCAGTGTGAAATCAAACTGGGCTTCTAATTCATATTCCATCATGTTTGCTTTTGCATGCTTAAGTACGTTGTAAATACCGTCTTTCGTTACAGCAATCGCTTCTTTCATAATTTCAATTTCTTCTTCTGTTTTAAACACTCGTAATTCACAAATATTTGGATATACATTACTAATTGTTACGTGCGGGTATTGTTCTCTTACATGTTTAGCAAACGCTAATGTTTTTGTCTCTGTACCATTCCACTCACGACGCTCTAAATCTAAAAATAGATGCTTCACATTTTCTGTAAAAAATATATTTGACATTGTCTTTTCAAAGCTATCTAAATATACAACTTTCTTTATACCTGAAATTTTCTCTGCCTCTTCGCTAGAAACTGTTTTACCGACCCACTTTTCCATTACTGGATCTGACTTTTCAATGAATAGTGTTTCTTCAACACTCTTTCCAATTTTCTTCAACATGAAAATAACATTTGGTTCATCGATTCCTGTTACATAATAAAAATTCCGATTCGGCACAAACTTATAATGTGCATCCGCTGACATATGAGGTGCTTGTCCAGCAAATAAAATTGTAATTGATTCATCTGGTAATGTGTTTACTAATCGTTCTCTATTTTGAGCAAAAAATGTTGATTTCATAATAATCCCCCTAGCGTTCTATGTATGATTAAAAAAATAATTATCTAATCAATTCATTTTATTATTGTTACAATTTTTCGTCAATTTTTAACCTTTTTAGATGGTGTTGACATAATTAAAATTACACGTTATGATAACTATACATTAGTAAGTAACTAATGTAATTAAATCTAACTAGAGGTGAAACAAATGAAAAACATTTTGTTCCGTATTAACGAATTATCAAAAAAAGAAAAAGTATCTGGATTAACAGTTGATGAAAAACAAGAACAACAAATGTTGCGTCAAAACTATACACAAACATTTCGTGGAAGCTTAGATTCCATTTTATTAAACACAAAAATTGTTGATCAAAATGGTCTTAACGTTACGCCAGCGGCATTACAAGATGCTCAAATACGTTTAAAATTAAGCAAATGAGTTCCGCGTTAAAGAATTTTAATAAAACATAAAAAGAGCTGGATTTCCTATATAGAAATTCCAGCTCTTTTTATTGTTTTTTCTAATTTAGCATAGGAACGATACATAGCAATTCTCCACGATACAATCATCGCAAAAGCGAGTAAGAAAAACATTCCACTTAACTCTGCTAAGTCAATCGATTGACTTAAATACGATTTCATTACTACTCGCACTGCTAATAATCCAACTAAAATAAATATGAATGCTTTTGACGGTTTCATATATATATGTTCATTTCTTATTTCAAACTTCGTTGTTTTAATAAGAAATATAGAGAAAATAAGTCCTATACTAATCGCCTCTACTATTTCTAACGATGTTAATCGAAACGCTGGTAAGAAGTACATCATTGCGCCAGTACTCATAAAAATTGGCGGCAATATTATTTTCTTTTTCGTTACCGGCTTTTTCGCTGCTTTAAAGCGAAGAAACATTACCCCAACAGCCATACAAACTGCTACAATACTTGATAAAAGTGCTATCATACTTTCCACTCCTATCTATTTAAATGACTTTTTGAGCAAAATCATAAATTAATAAGTAACTACAAGCACCATTATAGAATTTCTTCATTATATCCCTCCTGCTGTAAACTTTCCATATTCGCTGCAATCATTTTACGCAAAGTTTATGAACGGAATATGAACAAAATATTACATTCAATTTTCAAACAAAAAAGCCATTTTGCAATTAATATTGCAAAATGGCTTTTAACTTATTTTAAATCGTCATTTGTAAAAGCACCTGGAAGTAATTGCTCAACAGTTACTTCTTTTTCATCGCCTTTTACATTCGTTAATAATACAGGCATTTTCGGATCACAGAATTCAGCGATTACTTGTCTACAAGCACCACACGGTGAAATCGGTCCGTCCGTTTCTCCTGTAATAACTAAGTAACTAAAGTCGCGCTCACCTTCTGATACTGCTTTAAAGATCGCTGTTCTTTCTGCGCAGTTACATAAACCATAAGAAGCATTTTCTATATTACAACCAGTATAGATTTTACCTTCTTTCGTAACTAACGCTGCACCAACAGGAAATTTTGAATACGGAATATATGCTTTTTCTAACATCTTATTTGCTTCTTCAATATATTTTTTCTTATCCATATTATTTCCCCCTCAAAGTAAGTGTAATGATGATTAGTCAGTAATAACTGTATGCACTAATTTAGGAGCCTCTGCTGTTTCAGCGATAGAAATGTTCTCATAAATTTTAGCTTTTACATCTTCTACATTTTCGCGATTTGCATAGATTGTTACGAATGGCTCGCCTTCTTTTACTGCATCGCCCACTTTTTTACGTAACATTAGTCCTACCGCTAAATCAATTTCGTCTTCTTTCGTTGCACGGCCAGCACCAAGTAGCATAGCTGCGATACCGATTTCATCTGCAACAATGTTAGAAATAACACCTGAAGTTTTTGCAGGTACATCAATTACATACTTCGCTTGTGGCATTTTTTCTGGATTGTCTACAATTGAGCTATCTCCGCCTTGATTGCTTAAGAACTCTTTAAACTTCTCAGTTGCTTTTCCGTTCTTCATCACTTCAATTAACATTTCACGAGCTTCTTCTAATGTATTTGCTTTTTTCGCAAGTACGACCATCTGACTTCCTAATACGAGTACTAATTCTGTTAAATCTTCTGGACCTTCACCTTTTAACGTATCAATCGCTTCTTTCACTTCTAGAGCGTTACCAATTGCAAAACCAAGTGGTTGTGACATATCTGAAATAACAGCCATCGTTTGACGTCCTACATTATTTCCGATACGTACCATTGCATGTGCTAATTCTTTTGCATCTTCTTCTGTTTTCATAAATGCGCCAGCACCTGTTTTCACATCAAGTACGATTGCGTCAGCACCAGCTGCAATTTTTTTACTCATAATTGAACTTGCGATTAAAGGAATTGAGTTAACCGTTCCTGTTACATCGCGTAATGCATAAATCTTTTTGTCTGCAGGTGTTAAGTTTCCTGTTTGCCCAATAACAGCTACTTTGTCACGGTTTACAATATCAATGAACTGCTCTTTCGTAATTTCAACGTGGAATCCTTCTACCGCTTCTAATTTATCAATTGTTCCGCCCGTATGTCCTAAACCACGACCAGACATTTTTGCTACTGGTACATCTAAAGCAGCTACTAATGGTCCTAGTACTAATGTTGTTGTATCACCAACACCGCCAGTTGAATGTTTGTCTACTTTAATTCCTTCAATTGCTGATAAGTCGATTGTTTCTCCGGACTCCACCATTGCCATCGTTAAATCTGCACGTTCGCGATCTGTCATATCTTTAAAGAAGATTGCCATTGCAAGTGCACTTACTTGATAATCAGGAATACTTCCGTCTGTATATCCATTAATAAAGAATTTGATTTCTTCAGTCGTTAATTCTTTACCGTCACGTTTTTTCGCAATAATATCTACCATTCTCATTACAATCACCATTCCTTTTTATATGATATGAATCTATTAAAATAATAAGCCTACGATTGTTGCTGATAAGAAACTTACTAATGTTGCACCGAAAAGTAATTTCAAACCAAATCTTGCGACTACATTCCCTTGCTTTTCATTTAAGCTCTTAACCGCTCCTGCAATAATTCCAATTGAAGAGAAGTTTGCAAATGAAACTAAGAATACAGATATAATCGCTGTCGTTCTATCTGAGAAATTAAAGTTTCCTTGTGCTAAATCTGTCATAGCGACAAATTCATTCGATACTAATTTTGTTGCCATAATATTTCCGGCATTAACTGCTTCATGCCAAGGTACACCCATAATAAATGCAAATGGTGCAAATGCATAACCGAGAATTTCTTGGAATGAAATACCGATTACACCTTTAAATACTGCATTAATGAATGCGATAAGAGCAACGAAACCAATTAACATAGCTGCTACTGTAATCGCAACTTTAAATCCATCAATAATGTATTCCCCTAATACTTCAAAGAAAGTCTTTTTTTCTTCTTCTTGTACTTCTAACATATCTTCTTCATCAGTAACTTCATAAGGATTAATAATAGAAGCAATAATAAAGCCCCCGAATAAGTTAAGCACTAAAGCGGTTACAACATATTGCGGTTTTAATAACACCATATACGATCCAACGATAGACATGGAAACGGTAGACATTGCAGATGCACATAATGTGTACATTCTTTTCTCTGGCAATAATCCTAATTGTTTCTTAACTGAAATAAACACTTCAGATTGTCCTAAAATCGCAGAAGCAACAGCGTTATATGATTCTAGTTTCCCCATTCCATTTACTTTACTTAATGCTAGACCGATAGATTTCACAATAATAGGTAACACTTTAATATGTTGCAAAATACCGATTAAAGCTGATATAAATACGATTGGCATTAATACACTTAAAAAGAATGAAAACTCTTTTTGATTTACTAATCCACCAAATACGAAATTTACACCGTCAGCGGCATATTTTAATAGCTCTCCAAAACCATCTGCTATTCCGCTAATTAATATATTCCCTACACTTGTATTTAATAATAGAAACCCCAAAATGAATTGTAATATAACCATCGTTATGATTGGACGATATTTGACTTTCTTTCTATCATTACTAGCAAGCCAAGCGATACCTAAAATCAATACGAGGCCAAAAACACCGATTAAGTATTTCATAAGCCGTCTCCTCCCGTGTTCGTATCCGCTTACATTTCTTTCAATTGTTAAAGCAATAGATACACTTTACTTTGTGTATCTATTGCCCTTGACTTCACTAATGATTAGTAGTTATCTGTAGCATCTTTTGCATCATTTAATACGATTGCAACACTAGCACTTGCTCCAATACGAGAAGCTCCAGCAGCTACCATTTTGTCTGCATCTTCACGTGTACGAACACCACCAGATGCTTTTACACCAACGTTTGGTCCTACTGTTTTACGCATTAATGCGATATCTTCAGCAGTTGCTCCGCCAGTTGAGAATCCAGTTGAAGTTTTTACGAAGTCAGCACCAGCTTTTACTGATAATTCACAAGCGCGTACTTTCTCTTCATCTGTTAATAGACAAGTTTCAATGATTACTTTTACAAGAGCTTTTCCTTTTGCTGCTTGTACTACTTCATAAATGTCTTTTTCAACAAGTTCGTCGTCGCCATCTTTTAAAGCGCCTACGTTGATTACCATGTCAACTTCAGTTGCACCTTTTGCGATAGCATCTTTTGTTTCAAATGCTTTTGTTTCAGTCGTACTTGCTCCTAATGGGAAACCAATTACAGTACAAACATCTACATCATGTCCAGCTAGTTCTTCAGCAGCTAGCTTTACCCATGTTGGGTTAATACAAACAGAAGCGAATTTATATTCCTTTGCTTCTTCGATTACTTTCATAACATCTTCTTTTGTAGCATTAGCTTTTAAAATTGTATGGTCAATTAACTTTGCAATATTCATTATCTTCACTCCTCATATCTTTTAACAACTTCATTCTAACTCTTAGTTGAACAAATGTAAATATACTTTTGAAATTTTGTTCATTCTTTTTAAAAAGGAATTTCCTTCTAGTAAATAAAGCGCATTCTAACTAAGAAATACTTCATATATAAATTCAAATTTTTTATATTAACAATGGTAGTATGTATCTCAATATCCATAATTATTTTAAAAAAGGCAATTTGTATTCAAAAATAATCCCATAATTCATACATAACAAAATAAAAGGCTTTCTCAAAATGAATATCTTGAGAAAGCCTTTTATTTCTAATCTTCTTTTTGATAATGTAACAATTCTTTCGCCGTATGCTGATCGATAATTAATACATTTGCATATCCGCCACGTAACGCACCATCAATTGCTTTTATTTTTCTATTACCACCTGCAACTAAAATAGAGCGTTTCTTTAATTTTAGTTCTTCTAACTCAATTCCGATGGTTCGCTTATTAATTTCTTCACTACTAATATTTCCGTCTCCATCAAAGAAACGTGAACAAATGTCACCGACCGATTGTTTTTTGAGTAAACTCGTTTCATCCTTATCGAAATAACCTAATCGGAATAATAGCGCCTCGTCTCGCACTGTTCCTACAGTGAAAATTGCAATATTCGCTTGTTTCCCCATTTCAATAATGTGATGAATATGTCGATCCTGCTCTACTAATTCTTTTGTCACTGCATTATCAAATATAACTGGAAGAGGTAGATTTCTTGGCGTCGTTTGAAAAGCATCTGCAAATAATGCAATGGTTTCATTTGCATATGTATTTACACTCGAATGGCTAATACCACCTTTTAGCTGGACAACTTCTACACCTTTTACATGTTGTGGTACGATTTTTCTAGCGATTTCATACATCGTCATTCCCCAGCTTACACCAACGATATCACCGTTTTTAACCGTCTTTTCCATATACTCAGCTGCATATTTACTTATATACTCTGTAATCGTTGCATATTCTGGCACTGGGGAAAATACAACATGTGCTTCTAACAAGTTATATTTTTCTTTCAGTAAATTACCGACATTATCTAAATCAGCAAATGGATCGGCTATGCTAATTTGAACAAATCCTTTTTCTTTCGCGTACTTTAATAGTCTAGAAATTGTCGGTCTTGAAATATTTAATTTGTTAGCAATTTCTTGCTGACTATAATCTGATTGATAATATAATCTTGCAACTTCTACACTTAATTGTTGTTTATCTTTATCCATAGTAACTCGCTACATATCCTTTCCTGTATTTCCTTTTCGTTACAAGCATTATACAGCTTTATGCAAGAAATTTCGACTACTGAATTTTATCTAACTGAACATCCACTACACTTACTGCATGAAATAAAACATTATTGTGTAGATTTACTAACTCAATATAGTTACGCGTGAAACATGTAAATCCATTATCATTTAATTCACGCATTTTCTGCAATAACGATAACAGGACCGCTCAAAAACGCACGGTAGAATCAAGTTATTTAACATAGAAAAGTTGTATATGAGGCCCAGGATATCAAAAACTGCTTTTCTCATACTTATGGAATTTCCATTCGCGTTTTCTGTAAGGGTTAGTAAAGAGACCATTTTTTGTCCTTTTTTCTTAATTCCATACGTAACATGCATTAAATCTTCAGTTTGAAGTGAAAAATTAAAACAAGATTTACCTGTTTTAGTGAAATTTAATTTTTGTTAGACAGCTAAGAAAAGATGAGCTGATTTCTTGTTATGAGAGCGTCTTAAAATTTTCGCTTGATGGACAATGGGGTATTAGCACATATTAAAAAGCCCATTTCTTTTTAGGAAATAGGCTTTTCTTAGGAATTATAATTATCGTTTTTTAAAAGGGGAATGAACCTTTTACTAGATTCCTCCACCTGGTTCAGTCATATGTTGTACAACAGGTGCTTTTTCTGATATATTTTGATGAATTTCAGGGTTATTTAATCCAATAGATAATACAGTGACAGTTACTAGACTTATGACGAAAACCTTAATCTTTTTCATCTTAAATACCCCTTTTCCTTTATTGAAATTTTAGCTTCATAACTCATACGATAATACTCTGAAGCCTTATCCTTCATTCCTACGTTATAACACTCATTAGCTAAAAGTTCAGAATAATTTTGAATTTCTTTTGAAATATTTTGTTCCTTAAAATAAGCTATAGCTTCCAAAACAACAAACTCTAATTTTTCAATAGAAACCTTATTAACTAAAGCACTCAAGATATTATAACGGTGGTGGTATTCTTCCGTACAATCTTTTAGCCCTTCATCAATAAAGAATTTTGCCTTTTCATAATTCCCTAATTTATAGTGAACTTCCGCTAAGGTATGTATACCTTTTTTCTGGTACGGTAATCGCGGGGAACTGAATTTTTCATATACATCTTCTAAATGCCTTAGAGAGATTTCCCACAATTGTTGATTCGAATAAAAAACAGCTAAATTATAACGAACTGTTAGGGCTGCTTTCAATTCCTTTTCATCCTCTAATATACTTAAGGCAGATATTAAATATTCTTCCGCCATATCATGCTGATCAAGTGTAATAAGAGACATTCCTATTGTGTTTTTACACGCTCCAACTTTCGCATGAAACGTATGTAATTCTTTATCTTCTGCGAAATAATCAAGGGCATTAGATGTATATTTCACCGCTAAAGTAGGTTGCGACAAATAGTAATGATATAAACCTACTCTATATTGAAACTCTGCATTTTCTAATTCATCATTAAGTATTGGAAGCATTTTTTCCGCAAGCCTCAAATGATGTTCTGCCCTTGGATACTGCCCCATTTCTGTTTTATAGATGAATTTAAAGAAGTGATAATAGTATTGTAATCTTGAATCAGGTTGCTCTTGAAGATGTGAAAGACTTTCTAGATCATTTTCAAAATTACCGATTAACATTTGAAAACGCCAATTAAATAAGGTGTAATAATCTAAAAGATTGTCACATTCTTTCATACTATCAAGTTTTTCGTCTATAACTTGTTTCAACATAATAGTTTTTTCAGTATGTTGAGAAACCATTTGATGATACCATTCTTGTAATAATGCATACCCTGTATGTGTGAAATCTCTTATTTCCATCGCCCGTCACCCTCTCTTTAGCTATTACTTGCATATTATTTAAATATTAACACAATTATTTTGAATGCATGCAATTTTGAGGTTGAGAAATATTTTAGGATCAAACTATATATTTCGCACTTAAAATACACATGGCTAATATCCAATTGCACTTATTTGAAAGAATTATATAAATTTCTATTAAGACCTATTTTTTATAAATAGAACTTGCGATCATCATACCAAGAAGAGTAAATACCTTGAGATAAGAAGGTTGGTACTCTCGGCAAAAAATAAACAGCAGAACTAGTCCACTGTTTACTTCGCTACGCCTTCATGTAATTTTTCTGTATAATCTTTTACGTCTTTCCAGCTATCTTTTGCTGTATGTAAATCTTCTTTTATAAACGTAAACTCTTCAGGAGTAATTCCTTTTACGTTTTGTAATAAGTTATTATATTTTGCCCCTACTGTATACCATTGATTTGATATGTTTTGCAGTGCTGTAATTGCTGCATCAATCGTTTCAGTCATATTTGTTGTTTTATTTTTTACATCTGTCAAAATTGCGACTTCTGCTTGCGCTCCAGAAATTCTATCTTTTAAATTAGCGATTTCTCGTTCTGCATTTGCGATATCTTTTTTCGCGACGGCAATCATCGGTCCGCCAGCAAGACATGTTATTAGAGCTACGCAAAGTACGCCACCAGCAATAACCATATCATTACTCTTTTTAATCGAATCGTTATATGTATTTATTTGTTGCTCTAGAGCTGGAATACCAGCATTCGTACTTGCCAATATCGCTGTTAACTGATTTGTATCCTCTTTGAAACTATTTGTATCTTTCGCCATTCTATCGCGAAAAGCTTTCAAATTTCCTAATAATCCATCTACCTCATTTTGATTCTTTACAATATCCGCATACAACTTTTCTAAATCCGCTTTTAATTTTCCGCTATCCTTTTGATCAATCGCTATTAACATGTCATTATAATACGATTGAAAAGTATTATTGTAATTAATAATATTTTGATCCGTTTTCATAATTTGAGGCTTCATACTATTTAACCAATACGCCGCATTCATTTTTGCATCTCTTTGATGCTGAATCATATTCCCTTTAAGCTCACCATTAATCGAACTTATTTTGCTTAAATCCGTTTCTTGCTGATTTTGAATTAATTTTGCATATGAATCCATCGCGAATATGCTCGATGTTGTTTGTGCCATTACATCTTGGAATCCTGCTGGGCCAAGAGAGTAATCATTCGCATTTTCTTGTTGTATTTTTACGTTTTGTTCTGCTGCAAAAGTATGTAAAGGAAATGCATTACTCGTTGCCACCCCAGCAATCATTAATGTTAAAAGACATTTCTTATAAAATCGTTTCTGCATACTTTTCACCTAGTTTCTTTATAAGAGTATAAAAAGCTCCTGCTCACAACTGAACAGGAGCTTCAAATCATTCATCAACACTTAACGCTCTAACGATTCGTATTCGATTATGCTTTTTTTGTGTCTACTACTTTAATGTCTTCAGCATAAATCTTTTCTGCATAGTCTTTAATGTTTTTCCAGCTATCTTTCGCAATGTTTAAATCTTCTTTAATAAAAACAAGGTCATTCGGACTAATTGAATCTACATTTTGAAGTAAAGAATTGTATTTTGACCCCATTGTGTACCATTGGTTTGAAATGTTTTGCAACGCTGTAATTGCAGTATCAATCGTATTTGTTAAATACTCCGTTTGTGTTTTAATGTTCGTTAACCCAGCTACTTCTAATTGAGCAGTTGTAACTTGTCCTGTTATTTTTTGAATTTCAGCTTGTGCATTATCAAGTTCTTTCTTCGCTAATACGATACCGGCTGTACCACCGCCTACAGCTGCTGCACCACCTGCAATTAATGCGACTCCTAGCGGCGTTCCTGCGCCCGTAGCAATAACTACTGCACCACCAATAATTGCAATTGGTCCTAGAGCTGTCGCAACTGATGAACCGATAATAATTGCATTATATTTACTAATTGCCTCATTGTACGTTGTAATTTGATTTTGCAGAAGCGGAATTCCTGCATCTTGACTAGCTAATATAGATGTAATTTGATTTGCATCACCCTTGAAGTTTTGCGTATCCGACGTCATTTTATTTCGGAATTTTTTCAAGTCTTCTACTAACTGATCCACTTGTGCTTTATTTTCATTAATACTACTTGATAATCTAGTTAGGCCTTTCGTAAGCGTCGCTTTATCTTTTGCATCTACCGCAGCAACTAAAGTATCATAATAGTTTTGGAATTTCGTATTGTAGTTAATGATATTTTGATTCGTTGAAATAAGCTGTGGCTTCAATACATCTAACCATTGCTTCGCATTTCCTCTAGCTGTATCCTGGTGCTGAATCACTTTCCCTTTTAAAGCCGCATCAACAGATGATACATTTCCAAAGTTAACATTACCTTGTTTAATAATTGTTAAAGCGTACAGATCCATTACTAAAGCGTTTGAACCTGTTCTTTCCATTGCATCTTTTAAGCCTTCTGGTCCTAATGAGTATTCCTCATAGTCATTATAAGCTTTTGCTACCGCATGAACTGGAGCTTGTTTCACTGTACTTTCAGCTGCATACGTATGGGCTGGCATAATGTTTCCTGCTGTAAATACTGCCATAAGTGCTGATAGAGCCATTACTTTATAAGGTTTTTTTGTCATTTTTCTTCTCTCCCTATATCGTTACTTATTTTTAATGTACTTCAACGTTTGTAACGTAATCTTCAAATTGATTTGTTTGCTTATTCATTTCATCACTTACTTTTTTAATTTGATTGAAATGTTTTTGAAGTAAACTACTATCTGTATATGTGCCTTCTTCAACATTTTTTTGAATTTGGATCATATTATTGTTTAGAACTTTCCAATCCGTTAATAACGTTTCTAAAGTTGTAATTTGACGGTCAATTAGTTCTGTAAAGCTACTTACTTGATCTTCAACGAATGTAATTTGTGTCGCCTCTGCTTCAGTTTGTGATAATTTTTGAATAAGTGGTAGGAGCTCTTTTTGTTTTTGCTGAATACGAAGAGCCGCTTCCCTCGTTTGACTATCGGCAGCATTTACAATTTCATTACTTAAAGTACCGATAGAAACAAAATCAATTGTTTTCGTTTGTGCAGTTTGATTTGTAATTGTAAATACTTGTTTACCGATATTAATAGAGCCTTTAATAATTTCTTGAGGTCTATTCAAAATAGTCGTTAATTCAGCTTGAATTTCCCCTTGAATTCTTTTAATATCTTCTCTTAATTTCACAATATCTCCACTTGATCCTTGCAGTGTTTTTATTGCTTCATCAGCTTTAATTGATAAGTTATTACTATCTTTGTCCAATACCGTTTTAAATCGATTTAACTCTAATAAATCTTGCTCCATATTCTCTTGGATGCTTTGTACTTGCAATTGTAGTTTTCCATATGCATTTGTAAAATCTGCTTTTGATTGTTCATCTTCATTTATGTTTCCTGCTAGTTCATAGAGCTTACTGTAATAACTATTAAATCTAATACTATATCTCATCATCTCTTGATTTAAGTCAATTAGCTTCGGATTATATTCATCAATCCACTCTCTTACATTTGCCTTTGCAAACTTTTGATGATTCGTCAAACTACTCATCGCATTTACCTTAATGTCTGGCTGTTGTAAAATAACTAGTCCATATGCTTGTATAAGCGGTGACTGTGATCCTAACATTCTAATTGAATTCGATAATGTATTTGGAGCAATTACATTTTGTGCATATACTGTTTTCACTTCTGTTTGCCCCTCCTTAGCGTAAGCGCTTACAGGAATAAAACAACTCGTAGATACTGCTGTAACCAATAACCCTGTAATTAAAGTCTTTTTCACTTTAACTCCTCCTATGTATTAGTAACTATTACTATCGCATTTTATTATTCTATTTTCTTGCACATAGTTTGAGATGGTTAAAATAGAGAACGTTCTCACCGCGATTCACACACGAACCATCTCTCCCAAATTTTATTGCTACAGTACTTACTTATCGTTATAAAACTTTTCATATGTGGTTAGTATGAATAACATTGCATAAATTTTCTATTTCATCTTATTTCCCACATTGATACAGTGAATATATTACATAAAAATATTATTCATTTTAAACTAATTCACATACATAAATATGAAATTCCGTTTTGTTTTCATATAAGTTTTGTACTGTAAGGTCATTTAAACACAGCTATTTATATAACGTAAAGAAGTATTTTCATTCCCTTTATTTTCAAGCTTTCATGTCTTTATTTTAAAATATAATCCACTTTACTTTTTCAATTGAAATATCCATATATCACAACAAAAACCTCTACTTACTCACAGACACAAAAATTATATCAATATATCTTTCAGACTCGTATGCAATTATGCATAGCGTATACACAAAAAGGATAGCTTCACTTTCGTAAAGCTATCCTTAAAAAACCTTCTTATTTTTTCAAATGATATGGTACTGTTGTAATAACAACATTTCTTTTATAGAGTAAATACGCACGAATGAGTAAACTAGACTGATTATGAAGAATGTTATGCCAACCTTTTTTCGGAATGAATTGTGGTATAACGACCGTAACTCGGTAATTTGATTCACTCGCTTTATACTGTACTGTATCAATGAACTTTGTTAGCGGTTGAATAATACTTCTATAATGAGAATGTAAAGTAACAAGCCTTACTTCAGGTTGCCACTTCTTCCATTTCTCTTCAAATTTCTTTTCCTCTTCTCTGTCAAAAGCGACATATACAGCAATAACTTGATCTGCTGAAAGAGACTTTGCATAGTTCAATGAATTTTCTACTACATGTGTCATACCAGCTACTGGAACGACAATTACATTTCCTTCAATCGGAACAATCCGTTCACAAGTTTTTAAACTTAGTTGGTCTCCTACTGCATCATAATGCTTCTTAATTCGGTGGAACAAGAAGATAATAGCAGGTAAGAAAATAAGGATTGACCAAACTTGTGCAAATTTAGTTAAAAAGAACATACTCATTACGATAAAACTAATGACTGCACCAATTAAATTGACCGTTAATCGTAAAGCCCATCCTTCCGGTTTTTCACGAAGCCATTTTAATACCATACCACTTTGAGAAAGGGTAAATGGAATAAATACACCTACTGCATATAACGGAATTAAATGCTCTGTTTGCCCTTGGAAAGCTACAATTAAAATAATCGATGCGATTCCAAGTATAATAATTCCATTTGAGTAACCTAGGCGGTCTCCTCTAATCGTAAACATTCTTGGTATAAACTTATCTTTTGCAAGGTTTACTGCTAATAACGGAAACGCAGAATATCCTGTGTTAGCAGCAAGGATTAATATTAAAGCTGTTGTACCTTGTATGAAATAGTACATGAAATTACGTCCAAATGTTTGTTCAGCAATTTGTGAAACAACTGTTACTTCTTTACTTGGAGAAATTCCGTAATAATAAGCTAAGAACACAATTCCTGAAAATAAAACTGCAAGTAATGCACCCATTGCAAGCAATGTTTTTGCAGCATTGTTTGGCGCAGGATCTTTAAAGTTCGGAATTGCATTTGAAATTGCTTCAACACCTGTTAAAGCAGAACTACCTGATGCAAATGCTCTTAATAATAAAAATAAACTAATCCCTGCAACTGGTGTTCCAATCGGCGTGTGTAAAGCCTGCGAAACGTGCCCCGTTAAAATATTGTATATCCCTACACCAATTAATATAAATAGTGCCAAAACGAATAAATAAACAGGATATGCTAAAACGGAAGCTGATTCCGTTACACCTCTTAAATTTAAGATGGTAATAAATATAACAAATATAATCGCAATGATTACATTATGTGCATGTAAACTAGGAAAAGCAGATGTGAGCGCATCTGTACCTGCAGACACACTTACCGCAACAGTTAAAATATAGTCAACTAATAAAGATCCTCCAGCAATTAAGCCTGGATTCATCCCTAAATTTTCTTTTGATACAACATACGCGCCCCCGCCATGCGGATAAGCAAAAATAATTTGACGATAAGATAAAATAAGGGCCGTCAATAATACTAATACCCCAATAGCGATCGGAATGGAATACCAATAAGCGATCGCTCCAACACCTGCTAAAGCAATTAAAATTTGCTCTGGACCGTAAGCAACTGATGACAATGCGTCAGAAGATAAAATAGCTAAAGCTTTCGTTTTATTAAGCTTCTGTTCTCCAAGCTCTGTTGATTTTAACGGTCTTCCAATTAAAAATCTTTTAATAGATGAAACCACTGCTGTCCACTCTCCAATAATTTTGTACGAACTTTTCTGCTAGTTATAGCGGATAAACGATTTCTTCAGAAAACAAAAAATGTCTACAAGCCATAACGAAATAGACTTGTAGACATTATTTTTTTTGTCGCACAAGCTCCACCTTCCTTCTCAATATAACGCTTACGAGGTTAGCTGTCGGATTCGGGCCTATGAGTAGCCCTACCTTTTTCAAGGATTCACCCCATTGGATTCAGAACTAATCCATAAGAACGGGTCCCCCGCACCATGCGGTTTCAGCGATTTAGAAAATTGAAACTGTGGATTATAATACTCCTTTATTTTCAAAATGTAAACAAAAATTTTTAAAAAGAAAAAATTAAAATGATTGCGCATAATCCGCTGGTAAATATACATAATGAATACTAAAAAATCAATAAAGGAGATCTATATGTCTAAAGAAAAGAAGCCTATTTTTTCCGATTCCTATTTAGATGCATTAGCAAATGAAATTAATCAATTATACGGTAAACGTGAACAGGAAATAAATTTGACAGATAGAACAAAAAGAAATAAATGATTTGTCATAAAAAAAGAAAGCAATACACTTATATATTGCTTTCTTTTTTATTTTTTCATACATCTAATTCTATTACAGATCTGTTAAAGGTCATCTCTTCATACACCTTTAAATTTTGATATATAGTGCCTAATAATGGTGCCGCTATTGAAAATTGCTCTGCTACATCCAGTAAATATCCTTGCAAGTGCTTCCCTTCAATAAACGAACCCTTTTCCATATCACGTTGCATTGATGACTTCATATCATACGAAATTTTATCAATCGTTTTCATATGTTCCTCGGCAATATTTTCCTTTACGGGGGCTCCTAATACTCTCATGATTTGTACAGATTCCTCAAACACATTACGGATAAAATCACGGCCGCCTTCACTTTCACGGATTGGTCCAATTGGTGCACGCATTAACGTTGTCACACCGGACATTACAGTAATAAATAAATATTTATGCCACATATCTTGCATAATGTTTTCACTTAAAATAAAACTAGATTTCGTACCTGCAAATGCTTTAGAAATATGCTTTATTCTCTCTGAATTTTGAGACTTCATTTCTCCAAACATAAGTCTATTTGCAGCGCTAGTTTGTACAATTTCTCCTTGATCGTTTAACGTCGTCTCGATAAAGCATAAACCACCAATTACTTTTTCCTCACCGAATTCCTTTTGTAATAGCGATACATGAGCAATACCATTTAGCAACGGAATGATTACAGTACTTTCACCTACAAACGGCTTCAAATCTTGAATTGCCTCATTTAAGTGATACGCTTTTGTTGAAAATAGAATCACATCAAATGGAGCAGTTTGATCTTCTTTCGTTATTAATTTCGGTTGGAAGGAAAAATCCCCATTAACACTGCGGATTACAAGTCCTCTTTCCTCCAATTGTTTTTTCCGTTTACTACGAACAAGAAAAGTAACATCTTCTCCTTTTTCTACTAAGCGTCCCCCAAAAAAGCCTCCAACGCCTCCCGCTCCTAATACTAAAATACGCATACAACATCCCCCTTTTCAAAATACAATTTTATAACATTCAGTATACATAACATTATACATGTCCCCTACTAAATAAGCTGAATTTTCATTCTTACTCAAGTATAAAACAGTGGTTATTTTCAAATGAATTTGGGCATGTTGTTTTTATAGCATATTTGGAAAGGAAACAATGTAAATGGAGGCAATACATACAATCGAGGAAAAAGATGTAACAACAGCTATATTTCAATTTATATTCCCGTTTTCTTTTAAAACTGGATATGAACAAAATATGTTCCCTTTCTTACAGAAAAATGATTTTCACCCTTTTCGACTCGATCATCTTGAAAATGAAAATACATACTACGGAAAGTTTCAAGTTTCACATCAAAATATGGAAGCATACTACCTTTCATTTACCAATAAAATTCTCTTTCCTCACTCAGAGCATCAAAAAGGATTGCAGCGCTATTCTAAAGACCTTAACTTAACTGGACATTTAACAACAAATCTTATTTCCGTTCCATTTAAGATTCATTCTATTGACGTAACACTTTGTCCTTATGAGCTTGGCTTCTTAACAATTCGGACAGAAGTAAACACTGCTCCAAACATGACTTTATCCGAAGCAATCGAATTCGCTGCTCGCTTCCGTGTACTTGAAACTAAAAATGATACAAATGAGACTATTTGTATTGAATGTAACGGAAAAAAGTATTCCCAAGTTGAAAAATTCATTTTTGGTTATTTATTTAATGGCGTAACTGATTTCTTTGAAAAGAAGAGATTAAGAAGTTCATACTTTCAAACCTTCCCTTTCTTCGAAGACCAAAGAATGTACGTCCAAACTTTATTGTCACTAAAAGAAGGAATGGAACTTAATGAAGTGGATGTTTATCGTACTTCTAGTCTTTCCGGATTAACAAGTGATGGTAAGCCATATGTGAGTGCAAATAACCTTCCTTACATTCATGACTATTTAAAAAAACACGCTTACCAGAGATGGGCTCCAAATCGTTATTTCATAATGGAAGAACATATTTTTACATGTGTAACAAATGAAGGAGAACGTGAAATCGCTAAACTTGCTAGTCAAATGTACGGAGAATTTTATTACGCTTTATTATTAAACCTATTCCATAAAATTGTTTTATTAAAAATGGCTAACGCCTATGCTGAGCTAAACATTGAACAAGATACTAATGAAATAGAGAAATTAATTTATTCGATCAATTCGTTCACTGCTAATTATTTTTCTTTAGAATTAGTATCCCAATCACAAAGTGAAGATATTTTCTTTCGTTTAAGAAAACTTTTTAATATTGAGGTTCTATACTCGAACGCGAAACAAAATCTTGATAGTTTGTTTAAATATCAAGAAAATGTCGCCTCTAAAAAAGATAGCCTCTTATTATTAATTTTAACGCTCTACTCTGTAGTGGGCCAAATGTTAGGGTTTACTATGATTGACCTTTTAAGAAACACCGATTCAAACAAGTTATCGTCACCTCTTGAATTTTTCGCTCTATTAATTGCGATTAGCGGCATTGTCATTTCACTTATTTTAGGTGCGCAAAGTTTATACCAATGGAGTCTACAACATAAACGAAGAAAAGCTTGGGTTAAACAAACTGTATTGTCTGCTGTGAAAGAGGAAGACGATAAGAAGTAAAGAAAATGAATTTCAAATTACAAATACGTAGCGCGCTGCAGTAAGTGAAATTTTTATGAGCGATTTTCCAGATATATCGACTTACCGACAGAAACCGACAAAAGGCTGAACCGGACAATATAAAAAGGATACTCCAACATAAAGTTTGGAGTACCCTTTTTTATTACACGAATTCCTCTTACTTCCCTGCTTCGATTTTCTCTAATGCAGCAGCTACTTGCTCTTCCGTTAATTCATGTTGTATTACGTAGCGGTTACGTGGACTTACACGACATTCATGAGAACATGCACGTAAATATTTCGCTTCGTTTTCTTCAGAACATAAAATTTTCTTGTTACATTCTGGATTTGAACAGTTTACATAGCGTTCACAAGGTTCACCTGTAAAATGGTCTTTACCAACGATAACATGTTCTTTTTGGTTTACTGGTACAGCGATACGCTCATCGAACACGTAACATTGTCCATCCCAAAGCTCACCTTGTACTTCTGGGTCTTTTCCGTACGTTACAATTCCGCCGTGAAGCTGACTTACATCTTCATAACCTTCACGAACTAACCAACCAGAGAACTTCTCACAACGAATTCCGCCTGTACAGTACGTTAAAATCTTTTTACCTTCAAGTACTTCTTTATTTTCACGAATCCAATCTGGTAATTCACGGAATGATTCGATATCAGGTTTAATCGCACCTTTGAAGTGACCTAAATCAAATTCATAATCATTTCGCGCATCAATGATAACTGTATCTTCTTGTTTCATTGCTTCATAAAAATCTTTTGGCTCTAAATACTTCCCAGTTATTTCGTGTGGGTTAATGTCATCTTCTAGACGAAGTGTAACTAACTCTGGACGAGGACGTACGTGCATTTTCTTAAATGCATGACCATCAGCTTCATCTATTTTAAATACGATACCGTCAAAACGTGGATCATTATTCATTGCTTCCATGTATTTCTCTGTTTGTTCTACAGTTCCAGAACAAGTTCCGTTAATACCTTCTTTTGCTACAAGAATTCTTCCTTTTAATTCAAGTGAATTACAAAATGCTAAATGCTCTGCCGCGAATTCTTCTGGGTTTTCAATTGTTGTGTACATGTAATATAGTAATACTCTGTATGGTTTTGTAGTTGCCAATGTATTTCTACCACCTATCTAATTTTTTAAATCATGTATAAGTTAACGTTCATATCAAAACATATATAATAAGAAAATGAATCCCATTTTCTTTTCTTTATACTATTTTCTATCAGTTAACAAAAATAAAAAACAAGATTACACATCAAAACACTATGGTTATGTTGTAATCCCAATATATTATATATCATACAAATGCAATTCCATCAATTAATATGCTGTATTATCGGCTTTATGTTCACATAAATTTCAAAATTGACCCTTTAATTTATTATGTTTCCCCATGTCATCACACCATAAACTCCCAATTCATTTTACGTTATCACACCATCCATTGCATAAAGGCATATAATTTGCATTAAGGAAACTTTCGTGTTCAAATGAAATTATCATATAACATATCTAAATGTATTGAAATAATGAGTAAGAATAAATACAATAATTTCATCAAGTTAACATTTTAAAGGGGAAAACTACTATGAATAAAGATATAACAAAAGATGAACATCTCCCTTCTGAAAGTACAACCGTACAATCAGCTCACTTAGCTTTAAGTGGAGAAACAAAAGGCTGGAAAAGACTGTTACCATTTTTAGGACCCGCTTTTATAGCGTCCGTTGCTTATATTGATCCTGGCAACTTTGCTACAAATATCGCAGCTGGTTCACAATATGGATATTTACTATTATGGGTTATACTCGCCTCTAACTTAATGGCTGTATTAATCCAAACTTTATCAGCTAAATTAGGAATTGCTACAGGAAACAATTTACCCGAAATAGCTCGTGAAAACTTTCCAAAGCCTGTGTCTATCGGTTTATGGATACAAGGTGAACTAGTTATTATGGCTACAGATTTAGCGGAATTTATTGGAGCTGCATTGGGGCTTTACTTACTATTTGGAATCCCGATGCTACCTGCCGCTTTAATTACAGCAGCCGGATCATTTATTATCCTTGAATTTCAACGTAGAGGATTTCGTCCACTAGAAGCTATTATTACAGGAATGATTTTCATTGTAGTAATTGCTTTTGGGATTCAAGTTTTTTATGCAAAACCAGAATTAAGTCCCCTTCTTTCAGGACTATTTATTCCAAAATTCCAGGGTGTAGACAGTATATTACTTGCAGCAGGGATTTTAGGTGCGACAGTTATGCCGCATGCAATATACTTGCATTCTGCATTAACACAACGCCGTGTGGTCGGAACAACTGACGAACAAAAGAAAAAGATTTTTCGTTTCGAATTTATCGATATTATTATTGCAATGGTTATTGCTGGAGCAATTAATGCAAGTATGTTAATTGTTGCTGCTGCACTATTTTTTAAAAACGGCTTGCACGTTGAAGATTTAGATGTTGCTTACACTCAATTTACCAACTTAGTAGGTCCTGTATCAGCTGCTTTGTTTGGAATTGGGCTCTTATCAGCAGGACTATCTAGCTCTTCTGTCGGTACAATGTCGGGTGATATTATTATGCAAGGTTTCATTCGCATGCATATTCCGTTATACTTACGCCGATTTATTACAATGATTCCACCATTAGTTATTATCGCTTTAGGTGTAAATCCAACTTACGCTCTAGTCATGAGCCAAGTCGTCTTATCATTCGGTATTGCATTTGCACTAGTGCCACTTATTATGTTTACAAGTAACAAAAAGATTATGGGTGCACTCGTTAACCACCGTATAACAACATTTATCGCTTGGATAATTGCAGCACTCGTTATCGTTTTAAATATCTTCTTACTGTATCAAACATTTGTAGGGTAATGAAAAAAGGGTATTCCAATTTTAATTTGGAGTACCCTTTTTGGATGAAATGATTTTCTTCTAGTTACCACTTGTGTATGTCCCTCTTTCCGGCATCATGACACCATTTTCAGTTCGAAAGTAAAGTGGCAATCCTTCCGCAAAAAACATACTTACCTTGGACGGATCTTGCCTTTGATGATGAATATGTAAATGCGGCTCACTTGAACTTCCTGAGTTACCGACTTGAGCAAGAAATTCTCCTTCATTTACATGTTGTCCTTCCTTCACTTTAATTGACCCTTTCTTTAAATGCGCAAGAACCAAAAATGTCCCTGTTTCATCTAGTCGTAAATAAATATGATTTCCCGCCATTGACTGAAAATCATCCGATCCCGGAACTAAATCTTTTTCATCATTATTAATTGATACAACTGTTCCAGAAGCTGGTGCCATTACTCTCGCTCCGTATATTCCATAGGCCTTTAATTTACTACTTTTCACTTCAGCAGGTGGAATGAGAATATCATATGCCCACCTTTCATTTGGTTTTATAACGTGATAGTTCATTTCTAACCGATCACCACCCCAACCTATTAATGCTCGCTCATTCAAAGGAAAACGAACTACTGCTTTAGGACTCATAGATTGTATATCTGCTGGATAAGCAATTCTACCTATATTAGCAAACCAACCGACAGGCCAAGCTCCAATGATAGAAAACAGAATGATTAAAAATAGCGTTCTATCTATCCGCTTTCTAAAAATGCCTTTCCAAAAAAATATTATTACTGATCCTACCAAGAGGAAAACTGAAATAAAACTAAAAGCCTGTATACTCCACCAAACAAAAACTGATGTAACACCATTAGCTACATAAACTAAGATCCAACTTATAATTAAAAAAGAAACTATAATTACTAATAAAAATGCCTTCCACATGTCGCGTCCCTACTCTCATATCCTTTTTCTCAATGATACAAAGTAAAAATTACGACATATAAAAGAAATACTTACGACTTTCTTACTTTTTTATACTGCGGTAATTTCACAGTAAAAACTGTTTCTTTATCGTTACTACGTACAGTGATATCCCCTTGATGGAGATCGGCTATACTTTTTGAAATTGCAAGTCCTATTCCTTTCCCGCCCGTATGAGAACTACGTGATTTTTCACTACGATAAAATTTCTCAAAAACGTAAGGAAGGTCCTCTTTCGGAATACATTGCCCAAAATTTTTAATTTCTATTTCAACATTCATGTCTCTTTTAGAAATTTGAATTACAATCTCCTTTCCGTCTTTCCCGTACATAATACTATTACTAATTACATTTTCGAATAACCTCACCATAAGTGCTACATCCATTTCCACATGTAACTCCTTATCACCTTTCATACAAAAGCTCATATTGGCATCATCTAGTTGTGGTACAAAATCAATCATAATTTGTTCCATTAATGCTTTCATATTTACTACACTTTTATGTAATTCAATCTCTCTATAATTTATTTGACAGTATTCTAATAATTCATCTACTTGATTTTTTAATTCATAACTTTTTCGCTTTAATATGCTTACATACTGTTCACATTCTTCTCCATTTGAATGTAGCTTATTTCCTAACAAGTCCGCGTAACCAATTAAAGATGTTACAGGTGTTCGTAAGTCGTGCGAAATATTACTAATCATTTCATTTTTCATTTCCTGTGATTTTTTTTCATTCTCGATAGACTCTTTTAAGCTTTTCGCCATTCTATTAACATTTGCCGCTAGTTCACCAATCTCATCGCTTTTCGAAATAGGTATATGTATTTCAAAATTACCTTCACTTATTTCTTTCACGTTCTTGTTAATTTGAGACAACCTTTTCATCAGCGTTTTTGTCATGAATGCAAAGTATGTTGTAGTAAAAATCAAAAAGACTATAAAATATAAAAATGAATATTTTTCCTCTAAAACATTAACCTGACTATATATATTTCCAACCAAAATTTGAAACACTATTATACTTACAGTCGCTAACAAGATGCTACATATGAATGCGATAAAAAACTTAGCTCTAATGCCTTGTAATGATTTAATCTTCAATTTTATATCCGACTCCCCAAACATTTTGAATAAACTTCGGTTCTTTTGGATTCTCTTCAATTTTATTTCTTAATCTTGCGATATGAACCATTACTGTATTATTGCTTTCATAAGCCCTTTCTTTCCAAACGCTCTCATATATTTCTTCAATAGTAAATACACGATTCTTTGCAGCTGCCATTAAATACAAAATATCATATTCAGTTTTCGTAAGATTGATTGTTTCTCCATATAACATTACTGTTCTAGACACTTCATCTATTTCTAAACCTCTAATATTTATTTTCTTTTCTATTACTTGGACAGCATTTTGATTGAAATATGTATACCTTCTTAATTGAGCCTTCACTCTTGCAATTAATTCAATTGTACTGAACGGCTTCACAATATAATCATCTGCTCCCGTACTAAATCCGACGACTTTATCTACGTCCGATGATTTTGCACTTAAAAACATAATTGGCAAACTATGTTTCTCTCTAATTCTTCTACACAATTCTATCCCATCCATTTGTGGCATCATAATATCCAAAATAGCAAGTTGAATACTGTTATTATTTATAATTTCTAAAGCCTCTTCTCCGTTATGAGCACTAAAAACTTTAAAACCTTCTTGTATTAAATTCACGTTCATAAATCTAACAATATCTTGATCATCATCTACAATTAAAATTGAATTTTTCTCCATATATAAACCTCTTTTTGAAATATATTCCACAATCAATTTTATCACAAATCAAAACTATACTCCCCTCTTGAATAATCTTTATTTTCAGACTAGATTATATAATAACAACACATTCTAGTTTCAAAAGAAATGGAGTGAAAGTATGTTTCCTATATTGAAAACTGAACGACTCATTTTACGAGAACTTACCGAAGAAGATGCATCAGGTATACTACAATGCTTCTCTAATACTGACGTACTGCGCTATTATGGCCAAAAACCGTTACAAGATATTAATCAAGTGAAACAAATTATTCATAACTTTAAACTGAGTTACAATGCAAGAAGCGGTATAAAATGGGGAATCGAATTAAAAAACAAGAAAGAACTCATTGGAACAATTGGTTTTCACGATTGGTCTTCTGAGCATAAACGGGCCAATTTAAGTTATGCCTTTTTACCTGAGCACTGGGGAAAAGGATATGCGACTGAAGCTGTTTCTGAGGTTATATCATACGGTTTCCATACGATTCATTTAAAGCGGATCGGAGCAATTGTATTTCTTGAAAATGAAGCTTCCAATAAAGTACTATTAAAATTAGGCTTTGAAAAAGAAGGCGTTCTAAAAAATTATATGTATCAAGATGACATTCCCTATGATACGAATTGTTATTCTTTATTAAAATCGTTTTAATAGAATACATGTGTAAAAAAACCTTACTTCAAAAAAGTAAGGTTTTTTGTATTTATTCATTTGCAATATAAGCATTCTTATAAGTATAAATACCACCAAATTGATGCTTTTCAATTCCTTTTACATAATCCTTTTGTACATATGCTGAGCCAATATGATAAAGCGGCGCCACCGCAGCATCTTCTAATAATACCTGCTCGGCTTCTCGCAACGCTTCCCATCGGTTTTCCGTATCTAGTACAAAATCCGTTTTCGCTTTCTTTATTAATTCATCGTAACGAACATTAGAATAATTCATTTTATTATTCGGATTCCCCGTCGTAAATAGTTCTAAATAACTAATTGGGTCTTTATAGTCGGGTCCCCAATTTGCCATAGTTATATCGTAATCACCTGTTTGTTCTAACTGTAATTTTTGCTTAAATGGCTGTTGTTTAATTTGTATCGTTAATCCTTGTAAATTCTTTTCTAAATCACCTTTTATATATTCTGCCATACGTTTTGCGTTATCTTGTTCAAATGTTAAAAACTCGAAGTTTACTTGCTCTACTCCAAGCTCTTTTTTCGCTTCTTCCCAATTTTTTTTCGCACTTTGTACATCATATAAAGAAAGGTTTCCGTTTTCTTCCCTAAAATCTTTTCCCGTTTCTTCATTGATATGCCCAACTGGTACTAGCCCAGTTGCAGGTTTTGCTCCGTTATTAATAAAATGAGCAACGAAATCCTCTTTATTTAACGCGAATGAAATAGCCTGACGCACTTTCTTATTTGCTAACGCACTATTTTTTTCATTAAAACGTAGCATAGCAATTGCAGGTTCGCTCGACATATGTAACTCCTTATCCCCTTTATACTTGTCTACAAATTGAGAATTAATAGGCACCCGGTCCAAATTACCAGCTTCGTATAAATTAACAGCGGTCATTGTATCCTTTACAATTTGAAAGTTTATCTCGTCTAATTTCACTTTCTTTTCATCCCAATAAGTAGCATTCTTCTTTAATTGAAACTCTTGTTCATGCTTCCATTTCTCTAATACAAATGGACCGTTATATATAAGATTATTAGGTTCCAATGCATAATTTTTTCCTTGTTCTTTCAAAAATGATTCATGCTGTGGTAAATATATAGGTAGTGCTAACAACTGTAAAAAATAAGGAATTGGCTGTTCTAGTTCCACCTCTAACTTATAATCATTTATAACTGTAACCCCAAGTTCATCAAGAGGCATCGTCCCCTTATTAATCTCTTTCGCATTTTTCACATAAAAGAGCATGGACGCATATTGAGACGCTGTTTCAGGGGTAATTGCACGTTTCCACGCAAACATAAAATCATGCGCTGTCACATTGTCCCCATTTGACCATTTTGCATCTTTACGCAAATCGAATGTATATTTTTTACCATCTTCACTTCTTTTAAACGATTTTGCTACTGCTGGAATCGGCTGATCTTGATCATCTAATGCATACAATCCTTCAAATATGTTTTGCATAACGTGCGCTGACGTACCATCCATCGTTTTCGCTGTATCAAGAGAAGGAATTTCTTCTGATACTGTTACATTTAATACTTGTTTTTTTGCCTTTGTATCACTTTTATTTTCCTTATTATTACAAGCTGTTAATAATAAAGATGTAACAAGTGCCATTACCATTAAACGGCTCTTCTTTCGCTTCATGAGTTGTTCTCCTTAAATATAAAATATTATAAAGCGTAATATATTATAGCAGAAATACTACCAGAAAGATGCGACATTCTTTTGAATATTTATTCGTTCAAGAAAAAAGCTACCCTTTTAAAAAGGATAGCTAAAGATTGAATATTTAATCTGCGCTGTTCGCTCAAGTATTTATAAAAAATCTCTTATTGCATACCTCTCTTTTTATTTTAACTTTTCTTCTGTTTCATGTAAATTTCCCCATAACTAACTTAATAGACGTATAGGGTACAGTTTGGTTGGGATATCTTCCTATCTCCATTCAGCAATGCCACTTTGTTTTTTGGAATTCAGGTCAAATAGAAAGTGATATTTTACAAATCTTATACACTTAAGGATTTTGTAAGGATCAAGTAAGAAAAACTTGAACTTTGTTTCGTATAGTCAAAATATAAAGTGAAGGAAGAAAGGTTAGGAGTTACCAGAGCGATTACGACAAAATTAGAACTGTTGGTTTTAGATGAACATATCAATGATTTAGACATTGTTACAACAGGACCTTAATTTATCATACCTATTTTTCACCATCACATATTGGAGGTTAAAACATGAATAAAAAAAAGAAAATACAAAAATCAATACTTTCCTTTACCCTGCTCTTTTCTTTAGGCATTTCATCTTTTCCGCTTACAACAGCTATTCACGCAAATACACGTGAGGAACCATCTGTAGAAAAAAAACGAGTCTCTTTAACGGAGCGTACATCATTATTTTTTGAATATCTCCAGCAAGATAAGTATGCAGAGGCACTTCAGTTGACGTCTGCTGCTTTTCAATCCAAGTTTACAGCAAACACATTACAAAACTGGTGGACACAGAGTGGCTGGAGCGGGATAAAAAGCATGGGGCCCCCCGTGATAAAAGAACGAAACTTAGTCCATCAGACGGTGGAAATGCCAGCAGTTATCGAAGGAACTACCATAACGCTCCTCCTTAAATTTACACCTGGCGGGAAAGTAGATGAAATTGGAGAAAGGCCTCCCAAGGAATCATATACCATCCCGCATCCTAGCTATGATCAACCTGACTCTTATCAAGAACGTGAAATCGTCATCGGAAATTCCACCTATCCGTTACCAGCGACATTAACGGTTCCGAAACATAAGCCTGGTGAAAAGCTACCCGTAGTTGTTCTTGTTCATGGTGCTGGCATCCATGATCGCGATAGCACATATATGGGAACAAAAATCTTACGCGATCTTGCGGTGGGCCTTTCATCCAACGGAATTGCAGTGTTGCGCTATGAAAAACGTACCTTAGAACACGCATTAAAGATGAGTGCAGAACCTGTTACGTTAGACCGTGATACTACAGATGATGCCATATATGCAGCAAAATCAGCAGCGCAGCAGGAAGGCATTGATCCAAATAATATTTTCATTCTTGGACATAGTCTAGGAGCTGGCGCAATGCCACGTATACTAAGCAAATCACCTTCTTCACTTGTTAGAGGAAGTATCTTACTCGCACCACCTGCACGCCCCTTGACTGACATTGCTATTGATCAGAATCAATACCTAGGAGCACCAAAGGAAGTAATCGATGAACTAAAAAGACAGTTCGCTTTTATCCAAGACCCTACGTTCAATCCTGAGCATCCTCCAACTGGCTACAATTTGGGATCGCCTCATTTTATGTATGATGTTTCTAGGTGGCGTCCTGTTGAAGAGGCAAGATCACGAAAAGAACCTTTACTGATTCTGCAAGGAGCACGCGATTATCAAGTAACAGTAAAAAATGAATATACAAAATGGCAGGAGGGGCTTTCAAACCGCAGGAATGTTCAGTTCAATGAATACCCAAAATTGAATCATTTCTTCACAG